>Ga0213822_1000683_pt1 | contig 24220 bp, 20 predicted proteins | sample MC6MC0908MG_FD_179872 | JGI IMG/M metagenome (GOLD analysis project Ga0213822, IMG submission 179872) | Enriched soil aggregate microbial communities from Iowa State University, Ames, United States - MC6-MC0908-MG | ecosystem: Environmental > Terrestrial > Soil > Unclassified | place: USA: Iowa...
CAGCGAGTTCAGCATCGCCCGCGTCGCCGGCCGGGTGCCCACCGTAGTCAGCGTGTCTGACCTGACCACCGCCAAGGCGGTACGCCGTGCGCGTTTTGCCCAGGCGAAGGGCGCCGATGTGGTGATGGTGTTGCCGGCCTCTTACTGGAAACTGAGCGAAGCGGAAATCCTCGCGCACTACCAGGCCATCGGCGCCAGCATCGACCTGCCCATCATGCTCTACAACAACCCCGCCACCAGCGGCATCGACATGTCGGTGGAGCTGATCCTGCGGATTTTCAACGCGGTGGATAACGTCACCATGGTCAAGGAAAGCACCGGCGACATTCAGCGCATGCACAAGCTGCAGTTGCTGGGCGAAGGCCAGGTGCCGTTCTACAACGGCTGCAACCCACTGGCGCTGGAAGCCTTCGCGGCCGGCGCCAAGGGCTGGTGCACCGCCGCGCCGAACCTGATCCCGCAGCTCAACCTCGACCTGTATGCGGCCGTCCTGGCCAACGACCTGAGCCAGGCGCGGGCGTTGTTCTATCGTCAATTGCCGCTGCTGGACTTCATCCTCAAGGGCGGTTTGCCCGCCACCATCAAGGCCGGCTTGCGCAGTCTTGGCCTGGAAGTCGGCGATCCGCGTCTGCCGGTTTTTCCATTGGATGAGGCGCGTAACAAGCAACTGCAGACGATGTTGAAACAACTGCTCTGATTCAGAGTTCTAATCTTGCGACGGACAGGTGGCTCCCTGACCTGTCCGTTCGCTCCATTGAGGGTCACTTGAGATGAAGACCTATCAACCGTTGAACTGCGACCTGCATGATTACCTGGAGATCGCCTGCCTGTATGGCTACACGCTGGACATCGAACTGACTGACGGCCAACGCCTGACCGCCCGTGCGATCACAACGCGTACCGCCCCCACGCGGGAGGAGTTTCTCGATGTCGAAACCAGGGACGGTCGCCTGGGGATTCGCCTCGATCAGTTGCTGGCGATTACGCCGCAGGATCACAACGCCCGGTTTGGCCGGGTGGTGCTGGCGTAGCGGAATCTGCCGGGTAGTCTGCGAGAACCATTCGTTGGTCGGGCGACGAGTTCCATTCCACGGCACTAAAGAGTAAGAGGACAAGATGCTGAGAGTGGCAACGCGCCGAGCGGGCTAGATAGTGCTATCTTCTTTTGATAGCATCAGCCCCATGAAAAACAGACACCGGAAAACCCTTGAAGCGATCCACCGTACGCCAACGAGTGCGGCAATAGTGTTTGCTGACATTGAAGCCTTGGTCGTTCATCTGGGTGGCCAAGTGCTGGAGCGTGAAGGTTCTCGGGTCAAGCTGATCCTGGGGGAGGCCCAATGGCGTTGCCATCGGCCACACCCTGGGAAAGAAGCCAAGAAATATCAGGTAGAAGAGGCTCGCGAATTTCTCCAGCGGGCAGGAGTTGAGCTATGAACAGCATGACTTATAAGGGCTACACAGCCCGAATTGAGTTTGATGAGCGTGACGACATTTTCGTCGGTCGGATTCTGGGTGTGCGTGACATCATCAGTTTTCACGCCGATTCCGTGACCGAGCTACGAGCGGAGTTTGCCAGTGCTGTTGAGGATTACTTGGCGGACTGTGCCGAGCAAGGCGTCAGCCCTGAGAAGCCTGCTTCCGGCAAGGTGATGCTACGCATTCGTCCTGAAGTGCACGCTGCCGCTACCATTGCAGCCCAAACCGCCGGCAAAAGCCTGAACCAGTGGGCTGATGAGGTGTTTGAGCGCGCAGCGCACGTCTGACGTCAGATACACGGGGTGATTGAAAAAGGTCTTGCTGAGCTGACGTTTCAGCTTATTCCGCCCCTCAACAGCCAGCCCTACCTGTATTGAGGAAACCGGAACAACCACTTCAAGAAACCTCCTACATCGCGCCCCTATCCTCCCGCGTTAGCGTCTGTCCCGCACTCACTGGACGAGACTCACTACGTGGCGACACGCAAAAAAGACATTCCCCAGGTCCGAAACCCGCCCGGTGGTGACGGGCATTACGTCACCTATCGGGACATGACCGCCAGCGAACTGGCCGGGCGCGAAGCCCAACAGCAAGCTTATGAAGCCATGCTTTCCCGGCAGGCAACCTATGAACGAGAGCGCTGGGCCACGCTAGATAAAAAGCCCGTGCTCAGCGTCGCAGGAAGCGTGTTTGCTAAAAGCTGCAAGCTCCCCAACGGCATCATCGATTACAACAACCCCAACGGCTACGTCCCGGCCGATCTGGTCAAGCAGTACGGCGATCTCATGTGGCTCGGCGGCAGGAGCGCCGACCCATCGGGCACGATTCCCCTCAAGCGGATCGGCGCTGGCACGGTACCCGTTACCTTGGGCAGGCTCGCGCTGGGCGGCTCGGCAACTTCCACGGCTGGCGCTGTCGGCGGCACCGTTGGGGCAGCCCTGCTGACAGGCATCGTCGCCTTGCTCTGGCCGTCCAGCCTGGGCGACAGCGCGCTTTACAGCGAAGACCAGCTGCGTCACCTCAAGCAAGCCCGCAGCCGCATGCGCCTGAGCATCGAGCAGCAGGCCGACGGCAGTCTCAAGGGCTATGGCTTCTACACCGGCCAGAACCGCGGCTGGGAAATGGTCGACGTCGTCCAGTTCATCCCTCGCGCCGATCAATTCATCGCCGACCTGGGTGATGGCATCGAACTGATCTGGACCCCGGCCAGCGACCCGTCCGACACCCTTGGCATCCCAGCACTGGAAGCGGCGCCACAGGCGCCTAACATCTGGATCTATCCCCCGACGCCAGTGGCCGACAGCATCATCGTCGATCCGATCTATCCGCCGGAGTACAAGGATTTCATTCTGGTGTTTCCGGCGGACTCGGGGGTTCGGCCGGTTTATGTTGTGATGAGTTTGCCCGGGGACCATCAATATCACGATGCGCCTGATTTACTACCTGCATTTCCAGATGCCACTGTCGTGAAATCCAAGTCTTCTGTTCAGGGAGGAGGAAAACGCAGAGTTCGTTGGATGGATAAAAAAGGGAGAATTTACGAATGGGACTCAAAAAGCGCCGCGGTGGAAAAATATGACAAGCTAGGCAATCATCTTGGAGAGTTCGATCATATAACAAGAAAACAAACCAAACCTGCTAAACCCGGCAGAAAAACCCCCAGATAACTAGAAGAGTAGACAGATGCGATACTTATCAATAACAGGCTTCTATCCAGATGAAAAAAATGACGACTCCTTACAATTTCAAAAGCCCATTAAAAATGCGAACTTAATGCAAGCATTAGCTCAACTAACCGAAGGAAAGTCTCTCGAAGAAATCGAACCCGGCGAGCTGGAGCTTACAAAAAGCCAAATCAACGAAATATCAAAACTACTGAAAATCGAATTCCCGGAGGGATTGGAGTACTTTATTGGAACAAGGGCAGACTGAGTAGCATTCACGTCATAGTGCTGTAGAACCATATACAAAACAAGGTAAACATCTTGGCGAGTACGACCCGATAATTGGCGAACAAACTAAATTCGCCGCCCCGGCAAGGAAAATAGAAAAATGAAGCCCACCGTTGAAATTTTTGACATGACAGCGGAAAAATTGATACAGACAGTAAAAATTCCAATTACCTACATGGGCCAGTTGGCTGCGCTTATGGACTGGACAAAACCTGAAGACTTTTGCTTTGTCTACGACCTGTTACCGCAGCAGATAAAGACGATAGAAGAGTGGACTCGTGCAACATTTAATGGTGATAACCGAATTATTCAAATCGTCTGCCTCGAATAGGACATGATTTCAATGGGCGTAAAGTTGAGATTGGATTGGTACGACAAAGAAACCGAACGGGCTGGAGGCGAAGAATATTCGAAAGACATGGGGGATGTTTTATCGATAATCACCGCGTTGAATCTGGAAAGCGAACCAGAAATTTTAGACGGAGGCTTTGATGTACTCGCTGGATGGATACCACTCATCCAGCCCTTTTTTGACCACCCAATCGACCCAGAACAATTCGACTATCAAATTGCATTTCGATACCGAACCCATTGGTAAAAAACGGTGACTTAGCGGACGGTGGATTGATCCTCAAGGAAACCATCTATGAGTGAGATTTCAGACATGGTGAAACACAAAATAATGGGCGTAATTGACGGCGACGATTTCGCCTCATATGAAAAAACACTCCATATTGACACTCAGGCTCTAGCAAAAATAATGAAATGGACTAAAGCAGAAAACTATTTTTATGATTACGAATTGAATAAAACTCAAATTACAGCACTGGAAACCGTGTGTTCAATAGACCTACCCCAAGACCTGTTGTTTTTTTTAACCAGCAGCACCTGACTGACAACAAGACGTCAGCTAGTTTGCATGCACTGTCAAAGACAACCCCAGGTGCAATTCTCGAAAAATAGAGACTATGGTCTTTTGATTTTTTTGTATCTACCAAATCAACGAAAGAATCAAATGGGCCTCAAACTAAGACTCGAATGGTATAGCAAGCAAACCGAATTCTATGAGGGAGAGGAGTATTCCGAAGACTTGGGTGACGACGACTCTGTCATTGAAGCGCTAGGAATTCCAGTCGAAAACAATATAAATAACGGAGGGTTTAATATTCCACAAGAATGGATAAAAATTCTCCAACCATATTTTCAGCACTCAATTGATTGGCCCACCTACGTCTATCAGGTCTCCTTCGACTATCGAGACAGCTGGTAGCCACGGAGCGAGTAGTCAATAAAAGAGGAACACAGACTCATGCCATATATAGTGCCCGGCTAAACAACAGTGCCGCTCCGATGCCAATCACACTGGTTGAGGAAGCGCCGCTACGCCCCCGGCGCCTTATCTGGCCAAAGATAAGACAGTCTAGCTATCCGACGGGGGCTGTGCAGTCAAAGGGGTCTAGTCTCATCAAGCTATTTGAGACGTCTTTTGGCCCTTGGCTTTTGTCGCTCTCTTGCCCTTGTGCTCAAACTCCCATCCCTTACAAGCCAGGGCCACATGCTTAGGAATCATTGAGGTCCCGCTGCTGTAAGCAGTGATAGTGCGACGGGTAAAGCCCAGCTCCTGCGCGGCGGTCGTCAACGAGAGCTTGTTGGCAGTCATCCAGCGTTTGAATGCCTGGGTCGGCATCACCTCACCGGCTTGCTCCAGCGCCAACCGATACAAGGTGACAGCCGCCAGTTCCAAGTCATCACCCCAGCTCACATCGAAGCCCCATTCGCCCACTTGGGCGGTGCCGAACAACGACAGGTCCTCCAAGGGCTTGAGTACCGGGAATTGTCGGATGTGTTCCCGCAGGTCAACGTCGTAGCGCTTACCGTTGGCAAACTCCACCTGCAAGGCATGTTTGCCGGGGGCAGGCTTCACGCTGCTGATTCTGGCTTTGCTGATCATGGGTCAGCTCCTCCGATTCTGTTCATTCCACACACGCTGCAGGTCAGCGGTGTGCTTTGCCGCCCACGCCAAGGCGGCTTTCAGGGACTTAGGGTTTGCCCCTCTGCCAAGCACCTGGAGCCCGTCGATCTCCACCAGCGATTCACCATCGGGCGTTTGCACATGAAAATGCGGCGGCGCGTGATCGTCCGGGTAAATTTTTATTTTCCAGTTACGGTCGCTGTATACGGTAGCCATGCCAGGCATGCTAGGGAATTTTTTTCCCTAGCACAAGGTCAGCCGTCAGATGCTGAGCACGCCCCCTTTTCCCGCCGAAGCGCGATTGGCCTGCGAAGGCTTGAACAGACAAAAAGCGCAAGACGACGTCGGCTCGTGAGCCTGGCCGTCCAACGTCTGACAGACCCGGCATAAAAATCTTTCCGTTTCATCCCTTCCCGCAAAGCTCCCATCCGCTCCAGCAAAGTCCCCGGCCAATCCACCCCTCGATAATGCCCACTTCGCTAGCCAGCCCCTTACCCGCCAGCCCCCTATAAACCCATGAACCTACGCACCTTCATCCGGAGCTATTGCCTCAACTCCAGGCTCGTCAGCAATGCCCTGACCCGCCTGCACGGAGCATTGTCTTCCCTGGTCCGCTACCTGGCGCAGCAAGGCTTCGATTCCAACACCTGGCCGGCCACCCGTGACGAAGCCCCCCTGGACCGTCGCCTCACCACCCTGTGTCCAGAGCTGGCCGCCACCGTGTTCAGCCACGCCCGCGAAGGCATCATCCTCGTCGACCCATACGGTCGGGTCATCGCCGTGAATGAAGCCTTCACCCGCCTCACCGGCTACGGCCAGGACGAAGTGAAGGGCCGCGAGTTGAATTCCCATCGCATGGTGCGTCGGCTCGCGGCGTTTTATGCGCCGATGAAGAACGCGCTGGATTTCCACGGGCACTGGTCCGGCGAGATTCAAAGCAACCATAAGGATGGCCGCGAAATGACGTCGCGCATCAGCATCAGTGCCGTGCATGACCGTCACGGTAACGTGCAGCACTATGTGGCGCTGCTCAGCGACATGACGCAGGTGAAACAACGCCTTCAGTTACTGGAGCGCGATGCCCGTTATGACGCGCTCACGCAATTGCCCAATCGGTTGCTGTTGGCCGAGCGGATGCGTCAGGCGTTGGGCAAGGCGCGGATTCACCAGCACAAGGTGGCCATCGCGTTCATTGATCTGGATGGGTTCAAGGCGCTCAACGACAGTTACGGGCATGACTGGGGTGATCGGGTGTTGCAGATTGTCGCGGCGCGGATCAATGCGACGCTGCGGGAGGGCGACACGTTGGCGCGGCTCGGTGGCGATGAATTCGTGGCGGGGCTGGTGGGTTTGCAAGAGGTGGAAGACAGCGAGCCTTTGCTCAAGCGGATGCTGGCGGCGGCCAATGCGCCCATCTTGATCGGTGCGCAAACGGTGGAGATTGCCGCGAGTATCGGCGTGGCGTTTTTTCCTGAGCATGGGCAGGAGGTCGATGCGCTGATCAGCAAGGCAGACCAGGCGATGTACCTGTCGAAAAAGGCCGGCGGTAATCGTCTGGCGTTTTGTCCGACCCGGTTTATTTCGCTCAATAGCGGAGCCTGACGGTGGTGCCGAGGGTTCTTTCGCTGCCGGTCATGACGCCGTAGTCACCGGCGCCGAGCAGTGAATAGACGGCGGTGATGTAGTTTCGGTCGAACAGGTTACGCACCCAGCCTTCCACTTCCCAGGCACGGTCCTGGCTGCGCAGCCCCAGGCGCAGGTTGGTGAGGCCGTAGCTGGGTTGATAGCTGCCTTCGCCGCCTTCGAGGGTGCCGTAGTAGCCGGTCCGGAAGCTGTAGTCGATGCCGCTGAAGGCTTCCAGCCCGTAGGGCAGCGGATGGGTGTGGTCGAGGCCGCTGCTGAGGTTCCATTCCGGCGCGTTGTAGAGGCGGTCGCCGCTGAGGTCGCAGGTCCATTGGCCCGAGGCCGGCGGGCACGGGGCGTTGGGGAAGCTGCGGTAGCGCGCATCGCTCCAGGCCAGGCCCAGGCGCCCGGTGAGTTGCGAAGTGAGTTGCCAGGCGGAGTCCAGCTCGATGCCGCGCAGGCGGACCTTACCGACGTTGATCAGGTTGTCCCGCAGCGGTGGCGCGAACACGGACGTCGGCGGGCTGTAGGTGAGCGCTTGGTAGTTGTCGACATCGGTCTGGTAGACAGCAAGGTTGAGCAGCGCACGTTCATCCCAGAAGCGCGTCTTCATGCCCAGTTCCAGCGACGTGGCGCGCTCCGGCTCGAAGGTGGGCGCGGTGAACGGGCCGACCACGTCGAAGTTGATGCCGCCGGCCTTGTAGCCCCGCGACCAACTGACGTAACCCATCACGGCATCGCTGAAGCGGTAGCTGGCGCTGAGCAGGCCGGAGACGTTGTCTTCTTCAATCGAGTCTTCGCGGTAATAAGCACGGCCGAGGGCGATGTCGCGCAACAACTGGCCACCCGCCTGGAAAACCGGCGGCAAGCCTGTCAGCGGGGCGAGGTTGCTGGCGTCGCGCGAGACCCAGCCGTCCTTGCGCTCCTGGCTGTAGCGCAGGCCGCCGGTCAGTTCGAGGGGGTCGATGGGGCGCCAGGAAACCTGACCGAAAATCGCCCGGCTGTCGCCCTTCTGCTCGCCGCCATAATGTTGCCGAGAGCCTTCCAACAACCGCGCCGGCACCTGCCTCGGATCGGTGAAGGTGATGCCATAGAGCTTTTGCAATTGCTCCAATTGGTCGCCGACGAACCAGGGCGCGGCGTCCTTGCCGAATTCGGTGTCGATCTCGCGGTCGAGCTGCTGGCGCAGATAGTAGAGCCCGGCGACATAATCGATGGACGAGCCGGCCGAGCCGGACAGGCGCCACTCCTGGCTGAATTGCCGGTGCCCCAGTTCGGTCTCGGACTGCGCGACCGACAGCGCGGAGCTATCGCTGTCGCGGGTGGCGCGGTAATCCCAGTCGCGATAGGCGGTGATGCTGGTGAAGCGCATCGCCTCGTCGAGGTCCCAGTTCAATTCCAGTGATACGCCGTTCTGCAGGGTTTTCGGGTGCCCCGGCGCGTCGATGCGGCTTTCGCGTTGGTAAGGGTCGGGCTCCGCCAGCGGATAGCCGACGAACTTGGCGCGCTTGCGTGTCTGCTGGCTGTAGTGATTGACCAGCAGGACGTTGCCGGCCTCGTTTTGCTCGGCGTAGTCGGCGATCAGGCGCGCACTGAAGTCCGGGTTCGGGGTCCACAGCAATTGCCCGCGCAAGCCTTGGCTGTCGGCGTCACCGAGGCGGGCACCGTCCTGGAGGTTCTCCACTTGTCCATCCACCGAACGCTGAAAGACATTCAGCCGCCCGGCCAAAACGTCGTCGCGCAGCGCCCCGGAAATCGTCCCGCGGTATTCGCGTAGACCGTGCTCGCCATAGCTGGCCTCAAGGTTGGCCTCGGGCTGGAACGTCGGTTGGCGGGTGATGATGTTCAGCGCGCCGGCAGTGGTGTTCTTGCCGAACAAAGTGCCCTGGGGCCCGCGCAGCACTTCGATGCGCTCAATGTCCATCAACTCGGTGAAGGCCATGCCCTGGCGCGCCTGGTAAACCCCATCGACGTAGGTGCCGACGCTGCCTTCCAGGCCATCGTTGTAGGCGGTCGCGCCGAATCCGCGCAGGCCAAACCCGGCGTATCGGGCATCATGACCGGACACGATCAAGCCCGGCACGCGCTGTTGAATGTCTTGAAGCGTGTGCAGGCCGGCCTCATCGAGTTGCTCGCCGTAGAGGACGTTGATCGGGATTGGCACGTCTTGCGGGTCTTCTTCGCGGCGTCGAGCAGTCACCGTGGTTTCGTCAAGCGTGAGGGCGCCGGGCGCCTCTTGACCGGCATTCACCGATGCCCAAGGCCACGCTGAAAGGCTGCCGATCAACAGCAGCCGGTAAACCCGACCCGGCATGCTAGAACTCCCGAGCCAGCACGCGACGCGCTGTGTCCGGGCTGGCCAGGGCCTTGACCCACGCCAGCAATTCGCGGCTGTCGGCGGGCTTGAGCAGTGCCGCATTAAACTCCAGGTCCTCTGGATAACCCTGCGGCCTGCGTGGCGGCACCGCCGAATAAAGCATCACGGGCAGGTCATGCCAGCGCTCGCGCACCTGTCGCAGCAATTCCCAGCCGTCCATGCCGGGCATCATCTGGTCGCTGATCATCAGGTCAATCGGCTGTTGCGCCAGGCAGGCCAAGGCCTCTTCGCCGCTGGCCGCCATGCTCACGTCAAACCCGTAGCCGGCCAGCAGGTCATAGAGCCATTCGCTGTTCTGCTCGATGTCGTCCACCAGCAGGACATGCTGGCCGGTGCCGTCAAACGGCGTGGCGTTGTTGTCGACAATGCCGTTTTCGAGGTCGTGTTCCTCGGCGCATTTGAGTTGCAGGCGAAAACTGAAGTGGCTGCCCTGCTCGGTGGCCTGGGGTTCGAGGCGGCTGTCCATGCGTTCCAGCAATTGCGTAACGATGGACAAGCCCAGCCCGCTGCCTTCATAGCGCTGGGCATTGCGGCCGCGGCGGAACGGTTGCAGCAGTTGTTCGAACTCTTGCGGGTCGATGCCGATGCCGCTGTCGATCACGCTGAAATGCAACTCCACGCTGTCGGCGGCGGCGCCTGGGCCCGCACTCACTGCAAAACGGATCTGGCCTTTGCGGGTGAATTTCGCCGCGTTCGCCAAGAGGTTCATGAGGACCTGCCGAAGGCGTTTGAAGTCGGCCTCCACCAGTGGCGGCAAGTCATCCGCCAGCACAGCCTCGAAGGTGTTGCCCTGGCGTGCGGCGAGAAAGCCCGCTTCGTCTACGACCTCTTTGAGGAAGCCGTACAGGTAGCCCGGCGCAAGGGTCAGTTGCATCTGCTCCAACTCGCCACGGGAAAACTCGAGCATCTCGTCGATCAGCTCCAGTTGCTGGCGGGCGTTGCGCTCGATGGTGGCTTGATAGTCGCGGTTCGGTCCGGCATGCAACAGACGCGCGTAGTCGATGATGCGCACCAGCGGCGAACGCAGGTCGTGGCTGATGCGGGCCATCAATGCGCTGCGGGCCGCCAGGGAGTCGCGCAACTGCGACGTGCGCAGCGCCACGGTGCTTTCCAGGCGTTCGTGCTCGGCTTGGCGTTGTTGTTCGAGCGTGGACAGGGCGTTTTTTTCGCGGTTGCGGCTGCGGGCCACTTCCATGATTAACGTGCACACCAGCAACATCACGCCCGGTAGTGTGGACGATAAGCTGTATTTGCTTTGGGGCGACTGCCAGGGCAATTGTTCCTGGGGGAAAAGCATCCGCATCAGCAATTGTGCAAGCAAGAGCCCCGACACCAGCCAGGCCAGCCAGCTGTAGCTCAGTCGTCTGCGCCAGGCCATGAACAGCGTGACGAACAGCACCCCGTAGAAACTCAGGAGGGATATCTGGACGATCTGCGCGCCCTGGACGGGATCGACTTTCAACCACCAGAGTCGCCCGAGCACACAACCCGACAGCGGCAGCCAATAGCTCCAGCCAATGACTTTGGGCAGGACGGACACCTGCAACAGCACGCGGAAGTAGGCGAGGAACAGGACGAACGAGATTGCGCTGGCGCAGGTCAGCAGCTCCCGTGTCCAACCCAGCGCGGCGGGCCAGTAGATCAGGTAGCCGTTGAGGATGCAGGTCAGCAGGATGTAACTCATCACCGCGCCCGCATTCACAGTCAACAGTCGGGAGCGCAGGATCCCGCCAACGATCAGGCCGAACGGCACGACCAGCAGGACGATGCCAAGGGTGAGCCCGTCGCTCAGGTAAGTCTGTTGCTGACTGCGCAGCAGCGCCGGTTCGGACCACAGTTCCGGCTCCAGCAACAGCTGAAAATGGCTCGTCACCCGGACAAACACCGTCACGCTCTCCCCCGCCGCCAACGACACTGGAAACGCCGGCTGACGCGCCGCCGGCTGGGGCCATTCGGCCAAGGGATAGGTGCCTCCGGCATGGGCCTCACGCCAGTGCCCGTCTACAGGTTGGTAGAGACGGATGTCGTCCAGGCGCGGCGCACCGATTACCAGCAGGCGCGAACACGCCACAGCGCTTGAGTTGGTAAGCGACACTTTCAACCAGAAGGCCGAGCGGCTATAGCTTTGGGATGGCCAGTTCGGGGGGGCGGCGCTGAAGCGGACGTCGGGCAGTTGCGTGACGTCCTCCAGGCTCAAGCTGGCCTGAGTGTCCTCGAACACCCGCAGGACAGGCATCAGTTCCAGATGCTCAGCCTGGCAGATATCCACAGGCGCCGCGCGCAGCAGGCCTGTGGATAACAACCCTATCGCCAGCAAGAAAAGCTGTAGGAGCCGCATCAGGCGCGCCCGGCCGACTCGATTTCGGCGATGCCCAGGGTTTGCTGGCGAAACTGGCTGGGCGTCATGCCGATTCGCTGGCGGAAGGCCGTGGTGAAATTGCAGGCGTTGCGAAAGCCCACCAGTTCGGCGACGTCTTGCACGCTCATGGCGCTTTCGGCGAGCAAATCCTGGCCGCGCCGTAATCGCGCGTCGCGAATGTAGGCAAACACGGTCATCCCCAGGTGTTCGCGAAAAATGGCGGAGAGGCGTTTTTCATGAGTGCCGACTTTTTGCGCGAGCATGCCCAGGGACGGTATGTCGTCCAGCTGGTTTTCGATCAGGCGCATCGCCGCGCGCAGCACGATTTCATCGCCTTGCGGTTCCGGATCGGCCGGGCTGTCATGAACGGCCGGCGGCGCTCGCCAGGTCAATTGCAGGTGGATCTTGATGCGCGCCAGCACTTCCTCGGGGGCGCAGGATTTGGGGATGTAGTCCACCGCACCCACCGTCAGCCCTTCCAAGCGCTCCAACGACGTATTGGCCGACGACAGAAACAGGATCGGCGTATGCCGGGTGGCCGGTGCCTCGCGCAATAGCCTGCACAGGCTGAAACCGTCCATTTGCGGCATGTGCACATCCAGGACGATCAGGTCCGGGCGCAGGGCAAGGGCGCGTTGATAACCCTGGTAGGCATCGCTGGCCAGGGAAATGCGCCAGGGCTGGGTCTTCAACAGAATGAGCGTGGCGCGGATGTCTTCAGGGACATCGTCGATCAGCAGAATATGCGGCAACGTGTCGGACGCCGCCGCACGCCCCGCCATCGCTACCTGCCCTGCGTATCGTCCGTTGTCCATTGGCCAGGTCTCTTGTTGTGTTTAGCCAGGTCACTGTCGCGAAATTGCCAGGCGAGGAATCAGGGGCCGGCAACAAACCGATATAGCGGCAGATCAAGTGAGAACTGAAGCTATCAAATTATTAATCGGCGATAAATGGTCGTCCCGTCTGGGGGCGTTCACCGATGCGGGACTTTATAGGCGGGGCACAGAGGCGTGTGGCGAGGGGAAACAGGGGGTGGCTGTGCCCGGACAAAAGCCCAGGCGGGATGGCTAAATTGGTTGATGCTGTTCACTTAACCGTGGCGAGGGGATTTATCCCCGTTGGGCTGCGCAGCAGCCCCAAAGTAGCAAACTCAATCTTCCTGACACACCGAGGTGCCTGATTTGAGGGCTGCTATGCAGCCCAACGGGGATAAATCCCCTCGCCACAGGTTTGTTGAACGTTTTGAATGACCAGCAATGCCTTCAGGTGGCCTTGAAACGATTAGAACTGGTAGCCGATCTGAGCGAGCAGTTGCGGGTTTTCCTGGCGCGTATCGCTCTGCGCTTCGCCGCCGGAGTGGCGCCAGGCGACCGTTGCGTCGAACGAGAGCTGGCCGTATTGAGCGCGCAAGCCCACACCGCCGCCGGAGATGCTGCGGGTGTTTTCCTCATCGGCCCACTCGTTGTGGTTGATGCGCACCTTGCCGGCGTCCCAGAACAGGTAGGGCGTGAGCTTGTCGATCGGGTAGCGCAGCTCGATCTGGGTCAGCATGCCTTCGTCGCCCGAACCTTCGCTTTGCGGATAAGCCCGTACGCCATCGATGCCGCCGAGGCTGAAGTCCTCGGAGGAGTCGAGGTTGTCGTTGCTCCACTGGCCGAGGAACCGGGCGAAGAGTGTGAAGTTGGCCGGCAGCGCTTGCAGACGGGCGAGGTCGACATTCACTTTGCTGAAGTCGCCCTCGGTCTGGGCGGTCTGACGGTCGCCTTCGCGCAGGGCCGAATCCAGCTTCAGGTCACCGTAGGTCAGCGTCGCGCCGCCGTAGGTGATACCGCCGCCAAACAGCGTGTCCCTCACGTCGAATTGCAAGCTGATGGGCAGCGTGTTGCTGCTTTTTTCAAAGCTCAGGCCCAGCACTTCGTACTTGTCCTCAAGGTCCTTGTGCTGGTATTGCCCGGCCAACATGAGGTTCGCCTGGTTGCTGCGCAGCAGTGGATAGCTCAGGCCAATGCTGCTGACCTTGGCGGTACCGCTGGCACCCAGGTCGGCGAATTCGGCGCCCAGGTCGTAAGCGCTCTGGGCGTAACCCACGTTGCCACGCAGGCCTGAGGTGCCCAATGGCATCGAGTAGCCGAGGCTGCCGAAATACAGGTCCTCATCGGTGGCCATCACCGCGGCGCTGAGCCGGTCGCCCAGCATCAGCGGGCTGTTCCAGTCACCTTGTACCGTCAGGCGATTACGCCCCGAATAGCGGTTACCGTGGTTGTCCAGCGTGGCCTTGCCCTCGAAGGCCTCGGTCTTGCTCACCTGGGCATTGAGGTCACCGGTGCCGAGCGCTTCACCCGGGCGGATGACCGGACGAACAGCCACGCCCGGCAAATCGGAGAGCACCAGTATGCTGCGCTCCAGGCGGTCACGTTCGATCACGTCGCCCGGCTGCAAGTCGTCCAGGAACGGCTGCGCCTGCGCGGCCAGTTTTGCATCGTCGTTGACGGCGGTGACTTTGCCATAGCGGCCTTCGATCACGGCAATGGTCAGCTCGCCGTTCTCCATGCGTTGTGCCGGCAGGTAGGCGCGGGCGAAGGGGTAGCCTTGCTCGCGGTAGTAAAGCGTGACCTGCCGGGCCACTTCCCGCAACGCGTCCAGGTCAAGGGCCTGACCGATGGCCGGCGCGACGACGCGTTGCAGGCTGGCCTCGTCGATGCGCGTGTTGTCAGTGAAGCGGACGGCGTTGAGCTGGACTTTGGCGCCGCCGACCTTTTCCTGTGTAGGTTGTGGAGCCTCTACATCCAGGCGAATGCTTTGCGGCAGCTCCTGCTGCGGAATCGGCAGTTCCTGCAGGATACGACCGGCGTCGGGGATCGGGCGTGCCGGCAGGGTCGCCGCCCAGGCCGGGGAAGTGGACAACAACGCCAGACCGGCGGCGCAGGACATCAGTTTGTTATGCATGGGATCAATCTCGAATAATTCGGCTTGCCTGAGCCCGTGACCACGTCCGGGGACGTGGCCAAGGGTTCCTTCAAATGAAAAGGTGGATGTCAGGGATCAGGGACGCATGGCCAGACTCGGCAAGCGCACACCGCCGCGCACGACGAAAACGGTCTGCGGCGGGTAGGCCGCACAAGCACCGCCGCCAGACACACCGCCGTCGGAGCAGACGGTCCCGGCCAGTTCCCGCTCGCTGGCGGTGTCCTCGGCCTGGGCAGCGGAATTGCCGTCGCCGTTACCAGCGCCGTTCGCACGAGTGCCGCCCTGGTCCACCAGCAACAGACCGCCGTCGTCGACGCCGTAATCAGACCAGTCAGCCGGTTTCGGTTGGGCCGGGTTGAGCTCCGGGGCGTGCGGCGAAGTCACCTGCGCGCCGACGCGTGTCGCATCGGCGACGCTCTGCCGGACGGCTTCAATGTCAAACGACTGCGTCACCGTGAGGCTGGCGTTGGCCGGGCTGTTGACGATCGAGTAACCGAGGTCGGCCAGCCCACCGATGGTGATCAGGTGCGTGCCCAGGCTTGAATCCGCAACCGAATACAGTGGATTGCCGAGCATCTGCTTGGTGTCGCCGTTCCACAGACCGTTGGCGTCATAGCCGGCTATACCGCCGCCGTTGAACGTGGTTCGGCCATCGAACGGCTTGGTCTGGGTGGTCGTACCGTTCGTGGACACCACCAGCGTCGGTTGCTCGCGATACACGGCATGAACGCCAGCATTGCCCAGCGCCCTGCCGAAATTGCTCTGCTGCTCGTCACTGTTGTAGCGGAAATTACCGCTGCCACTGCCGACCACATCCACCATCCGGGTGCTGCCGGCGAGGCTGCCGGTGTAGATCACCGCCCGGCCGCCGGCGCCGGTGGACACTGTCACGCCCGCGTTGGCCTTCACGTCACCGCCCATGGCCACGCCCGCCGAAGCGGATTGACCGGCGTTGAGCACGATCGCATCGGCGGCATTGCTGGAGGTGCTGACGTTCTCGGTCAGGGTGATATTGCCGGTCGTCGTCACCACCTGGACCTTGCCGGTGTTGCCGATACCGACGATCTGATCCAGCTGGGTGCCGTCCAGTGCCGTCTCGGTCAACCTGCCGACGGTGACGTCGCTGCGGTTAACGAAGCTGACATCCTTCGCCCGGCTGGCGATATCGCCGACCCAGTTGCTGGCGTTGCGCAGATCGAAATCCCCGCCCTTGAGCGCCAGGCCATCGGCGGTGATGTTGCCGTTGGCATCCTGGGTGGTCTTGCCGCTGATGTTCAGGAACACGTTGCCGCTGGTCGCCAGCCCTTCGTCGATCGCCAGGTTACCCTGGGTGCCGATGCTGACGTCGCCGGTGTTGTTCACCCCGGTGATGGTTGTCTGCGTGCCGTCGGCATGGGTCGCGGTCAGCGAGCCCACCTTGAGGTTTGCGCTGTTGTTGAATTGGACCTTGCCCGCCTCACTGGCAATATCGCCGATCACGTTGCCGGTGTTGCCCAACGCGTAATTGCCGCCCAGCAGCACCAGCCCGTTGGCATCCAGCTTGGCGCCAGCGTCGCCGGACTGGGTGGCGTTGCCTCCCACTTCCAGGGTGATGATGTCGTCGGCACGGGTTTGACCATTGTTGGCGTCATCGCGTGGGCCATTTTCAATGGTGATACCTTTTGCCAGCGTCAGGTCGTGATCGGTTTTCAGGGTAACCGCTTCATCGGAGGTAATCCCCACGGTGCCGTCCACGACGCCCACCGTCAGGTTGCCGTTGCCGACGAATTTCAGGCTGCCGACATCGGCCGCGATGACACCTACGTCGTGCCCGCCCTTGCCCAGGTTGAAGTCGCCTTCGCCGCGCAAGGCCAGTTCGTCCGCGGTAATGGTCGCGCCAGTTGCCTGGGTCGCGCCTTTGCCCGCGTCGACGCTGAGCGTCAGCCCCTTGCCAGTCGCGCCGTCCTCGTCCGTGCCTTCGGGATCCTTGAGCATCAGATCGCCCAGCAGGTCCAGGACGCCGCTTGCGACCAGGGCCAGATCGTCCTTGAACGTCGCGCCTTCATCGTCAACGGTGATGTTGCGGGTCTTGTCGTTGCCGATGACGACCTTGTCGAAGCCATCCTGGATATTGGCCAGGTCAGCGTCGGACAGCACCAACGGATCGTTAGGCCCGGTCACCTCCGGATCATCGCTACCACCCACATGGATATCCAGGCCTGGGGTCTTCTGCTGCAGGGTGAGACTGCCGCTACCGGAAACGCTCGCGGCAAGATCGATCTCGTCGGCGGTCAGGCTCGTATCGCCTTGGGTGAGCACTGCCTGGCCGACCGTGAGCGTGTCCGCGATAAGGTTCAGGTCGCCGGTCTGGGTCATGCCGGCAACCGGCACGCCCTGCGGGTTTGTCGGGGTCTGGCTATCGGGAATGGTCACAACGCCGACGGTCAGGTCATCGACATCGGCAAAGCTGACCGTGCCAGTGTCGCTGGCGATCGTGTTGACGTCGTTGGCCGCGTTGTCGAGATCATGAACCGCGCCGTCACCCAGCAGCACCAGGCCATCGGCGACAATGGCCCCGCCAGCGGTCTGGTCGACCTTGCCGCCGTTGCTCTGCAACACCAGGACCGGGGCCGGCTTGGTGTCATCGTTACCGGTGCCCGGGGCGTCTGCCACGGTCAGTTGGTCATTGATATGGATATTGCCGGTACCGGCGTTGAGCACAAGGTTGTCGTTGATGCGGGTCGCTTCGATGATGCTGATGTCACCGGTCATGTCCGCGCCGCCGATGTTGACGGAGGTGAACCCGTCGCCCAGTGCACTGATGTCGGTGCCGGTCAGCTCCAACGAACCGGGGGCGTCGCCTGTGCTGCCGCCCACGGCAATGTTTTTGCTCGGGGTGTTGGTCTCGAGGGCGATCTTGCCGTTGCCGGTGACGCTGCCGGCGCCGCCGTTGAAGTTGATATCGTCCGCCTTGATGGCCAGGTTGTTGTCGGTGCTGTTGAGGCTGCCGTTGAACGTAATGGAGCTGCCTTGCAAGCCCTTGCTGCCCGACGTGTTGGTCTTGATGTTATCGACGTACAGCGAGCCGCCGACCTGCTTGCCCGCGGTCTGGTCGAAACTCCCCGAAACGAACACGAATTTGTACGTGCCGGCCTTTTCAGCCGTTGCCGTATGGCTTTGCCAGTTCACCGCGCCCGTACCGTTGCCCGTTTCATTCAGGATGATCTGGTATTCGCCGGTATTGACGTTCAACAGATAGCCGAAGACATCGTAGGTATCGCCGCCCGCGACCGGTTTGTAGTCAAAACTGACCTTCTCCCCTGCCGCCAGCGATACCGTGCCCTCGCTCACGACCGAGGGGCCACGCATGATGCAGCCGGCGGGTGCGTTGAGGCAGTTGGAATTGTTCTCGGTCCCCAGCAGCAGCGCAGCGCCGCCGTCCTTGCCTTGGCCAGCAGCGGCGACCGGGGTGAGGGGTTTGTAATTCATGTCGCCTTGGTCGCCAGGCGACACGCTCGGCGCATTGCCGTTGGTTGGCGAGGTGGTCGGCAGTGTCGGGTCATCAGGCGATACCACGCCGTCCACCACGGTGATACCAGTGAAGAACTGGTCTATGGAGGTCTTCCAGCCGACCAGGCCATTTTCGAAATCGGCGTTCAGGAACTGCGAAGTGCCCATTTCAACGGCGCCGGTGTAAACCTGCTCGCCGCTGGTGAACACTTTAGCGCCGTTGATGTACGTCTTGCCGGCACCACTGGTGGTTGCATACAGGGAGCCGAGCGCGCTGTTACCGCCGACCATGTCGCTGAAAATGATCGAGCCCGAACCGGCGTCGACGCGCAGTTGGCGGTTGTTGGCAACCGCATCGGAGTCCACCACGCCGGCAAACACGATATTGCCGCCGTTGCTCTTCAAACTGACGTCAGTGTTGAGCGCGATTTTGCCGTTGAGAATCAACGCCAGGCTGTTGCCATTGCCTGCGCCACTGGCGTCGATATCGCCGTTGAGGAAGATATTGCCGAAGACATAGCGGCCTGTTCCGCCGTCGTTGTGCCCAGACTGCAACGTCAGCGTCCGCTCACCGCTGATGCTCAGCGGGGTGTAGTCGCCGTTCCAGTGAATGGAGTTGTCGGCCTTGATCGCCACGTCAGTGCCGCCGGCCAGGGCTGTGTTGATCGCGTTGAAACCGACCGTGGCGTCTTGTCCGTTGGCGCCGCCCGTCAACCCTCCGTCACCCGGCCCTACCGTGACACTGTCCGGATCGAGCAACCACAAGCCACCCTTGCCGTTTTTAGCCGAAGCATCGGCGGCCTTGCTCACGGCCAACTTGGCGCCGCTGGTCTCGATCTTGCCACCGTCGCCGCCCTTGGCGCCGCCGGTGGCCTTGAGCGTGCCGTCCACGCGGGTCACGCTGCCCGGTTTCTTGACATCCGACCAGGCCACCACGGTGCCGCCCTTGCCGTTGTCGGTGGCCGATGCATCGAGCACCGCACCTGCGGCGATCGTGGTCTGGCTGGCCTGCTTGATCGCCGGATCCTTGCCTTGCCAGCTGCCGCCCACATTGATTTCGCCGCCACCCTTGGCCCCGGTGGCATCGAGCTTGGCGCCAGCCTGGATGGCCACGCGCTCGCCGGTCACGACGATCTTGCCGCCCTTGGCAGTGCTGGAGGAAACATCGATGCGTCCGGCGACTTGCACATCACCCCGGTCGCCCATCAGCGTGACCAAGCCATTCTCACCGACATCCAGAGAACGCGCTTCGATCAACCCGGTATTGTTGATGACGGTGCTCGCCAGGGTTTCCGCCGCACGGGCGGTCAGCAGGATACGGCCGGCATCGGCACGAATGGCGCCGCCGTTTTCGATCAACGCTTGAAGCGCACCTTCTTTCACTTCCAACTGCACCGGCCCGCCCAGGTCGAGCGTCACGACACTGCCGGCGCCCAGCAGTACATTGCCCTTGTTCGCAGTGATGTTGCCTTCGTTGACGATTTTTGCGGCGATCAAGGCAATCGTGCCACCTTGCGCGGCATTGATGTTGCCCTGGTTGACCACCGATGCGGCGCTGTCGCCACTGAAACGGTAGTTGCCAGCGAGGAAATCTTCCGTGGTCAAATTGAGCGTGGAGGCCACCAGGCCGCCCACATCAACCTGTGCGCTGGGGGTAAACAGGACGCCGTTGGGGTTGACCAGGAATACCTGGCCGTTGGCTTTCAGCGCGCCCTGAATCACTGACACATCCGAGCCCAACACGCGGTTCAATGCGACCGACGCCGCGCCAGGCTGGACGAACTGGACGGTGTTGCCTTTGCCGACGGAAAAGCTCTGCCAGTCAATCGCGAGCTTATCGCTGCCCTGGTGAATGGCCATGTTGTTGCCATTTTGCTGAATGCTGCCATTCCCCGCCACGATGTTGCCGCCGGAAGGCAACGCCCCCGCCGCGGCGACCGAGGCGAAGACACTGCCGCCTACGCCGATGACGAGGCTGAGCGACGTACGGCTTTTGTCTTTGCCGTGACTTTTGACCAACTCGGATGCCACCTGCCACGCGCCCATCACGGCATTCCAGACGACTCGGTAAACTTTATTCATTTTTGTTCACTCATCCTTAATACGCCGGGTCGTGCCATGACGACCAGGCGGTTCGCGTCGACAAATCAAATGGAAAACCGCATCCGGACGGATGACGGCTCGAAATCCCAAAGTGCTCCGTTCCATCATGTCTGCGATAAGCGGGGTGATACCTTTGCTGGAGCACCCATGGCTTTTGATTGAGGGGATCGAGTGGTTTTTTTTTGATGGCGGGTGTTCGACACCGCAATACCTGTGGGAGCGAGCTTGCTCGCGATAGCGGTAAACCAGCCGCCATTGATGTTGCCTGAACTGACCCTATCGCGAGCAAGCTCGCTCCCACAGTGGCCTGTGCCCGGCCTATCATCGCTTTGGGGCTTCGGCGGTGTGCAGCTAAGATGGCCGCAGAGAAATCACAAGGAAGACAGGCGTGATGCAATCGCAATTTGATCCGTTGGTTCATATCGATTGGAAAACACCAGGCGGCGAGTTGCTTGCGCTGTTACAGCACTACTATCCCGACATCGGCGTGTTTGCCGGGCCGTCCTTCGAGGCGCTGCTGGATGAGCTGTCCAATGAGATGCCCGAGGTCTGCTTCGAGGCGCTGGCGCCGGTGTTGGCGGGTCAGGGCTATGACTTGTGGAACCTGGACGCCGGTGGCGATGATTACCGGCCGGTCATTGTCCCGGCCGGTCAGCGCGAGGCGTTTGCCAAATATTGGGAAAAACAGCGCACTGAGCCGAGGTTCACGCCGGGCTTGATCGAGCCGCCCAAGCCTGCGGCCGCCGAACGCAAACCGGCCAAACCCAAGCGCGGCAAGGTGAAGTGGCTGCAAGAAGTCCATGACTACCCCGGCGCCACCTATGTGCACGAATACAACTACCGCAATGGTTGGGCCGCGATTACCGAGCAGGACGAAGACCAGTGGCTGTGCTTCCTGATTGATTACAACCAATGGCCGCCCGCCGAGCAGGACATGCTCGAACACCGGACCGACGGCGTGGACGGTGCGGATTTGCAACTCATCGATGCCGATGCCCAGCGCAGCCTGTGGAAACGTCGGGTCATGCGCGGCGATTACAGTGCGGACGACCGTTACCAATACGAAGTTCGTCAAGGCGATGAGATCGCGGCCTTCGGGCCTGCCGGGGTGCAATGGCCGGAGTTTGAACAACCCTGCGTGGTGGTGGGCTCGGCGATATTCGAACGTCAACGCATCTACGAACCCGAGCATTTGACGCGGATCTGGCGCATCACGGCGCACAGCAGCGAGGCGATTTTCGAGTACGCGGATGAACTGACGATCCTGCCCATCGGCCCTGGCCGCTTGCTGTTCATGCAACACAATGGGCCGCTATGCTGGATCTGGAATCAAGACCCTCCGCACCCGGCCATCGTCGCCCGGGCAATGCCTGCCGAGGGCTATAAACTCAGGGCGTCAACGGCTTACCTGGGGGGTGACGAGGTGCTGCTGTTCAGCGAAGGCGCGCGGCAGAACGTTGAGCATTCGGGTTATCAGGAGACGGTGCTGTTGGCGTGGCGCTTCAACTTCGTGACCGGCGCTACGACGAAAGCGCTGTTGGACGGTTTCGGCAGTGAACTACGCCAGGACACGCGCCTGCTGGTCACGCAGCCCAAGCAGGTCATCACGTTGCGCACGTTTCATGGGCAGCTTCATGTTGCCCGGGGGCACGGGGATTGGTGGGTGTGGAATTACAGCGCCAATACGTTTGGCACACACACCCTGGCCTGGTTCTGGAATCAGCGCAGCCATGAGGTGGTGAAGCTGTCTTCCAAGGATATTGCGCGGGTGAAGCCGCAGATTCGTTACGTGGCGGCGCAGGATCGGTATCTGGCGTTCGAGACGGAGTTTGTCGCGCGGTTGCCGGGGTTCAGTAAGATGGTTGAGGCCAAAGGGTGTGAGGGATTGGTTTTCGAGTGATCGATCTCTGCCGCCCTCAGAAAAACACAGCGGACTGCATCGCTAGCATTTTTCAAATGGCATTGCACCGTGGTGGATGGCTTTGGGGCTGCTACGCAGCCCAACGGGGATAAATCCCCTCGCCACAGTTCCTTAGCGCCCTCTAATGAATGGGCTCAAACCCGCAGCAACCCGCGAAACCCTCGCGCCGCGTAATACGACTGCACGCCATTGTGGTAAACGAACACCCGGCCATAACGAAAGTCACCGAAAATCGCCCCGCCGAGGGCGCGAAGCTCAGGGGGCGTTGCCAGCCAGCTGGAAGTCTTGGCGTCGAACTCGCCAAGCTCCTGCAACGCTCGGTACTGGTCTTCCGTCAGCAGGGCGATACCCATCGCTTCGGCCATTTCAACTGCGCTGCCTGTTGGCTTGTTTTCCTTGCGTGCGTCCAGGGCCGCGCGGTCGTAGCAGAGGCTTCTGCGGCCGGTCGGGCTTTCTTTGGCGCAATCGCAGAAGATGATAGCGCCTGTTTTCGGGTCGAGGCCGATCACGTCTGGCTCGCCTTCAGTGGCCTCCATGGCTTGGAGGGATTTCAGGGCGTTGGGGTTATTCTCGAGCTTGGCCTGGACGTCGGCCCAAGGAATGTCTGGGTGACGGTTCAGGTTTTGTTCGAAGCGGGTTTTCAGGGTTTGGAGAAAACTGTCCTGTTCTTGTTTTTTCATGGTTTGGGCGTCCGCTGGTGATCGGTCGTCCAATGATAGTGACTCCAACGCTGAAAGTTGGAGTCACTATCGGTCGCCGCGCTCAGATCCCTCTGGCAGAATCGCGCCGCGAACCTGATCCGAGTTAAAGGAATAACCTGATGGTCATAGAAAAAACCAAGCAACATTTCGGGCGTAGCCAGATGGGCGCGCACAACCGCCTCCGGCTATTGGTACTGGCAAGCTTAGTGCTTGTTGGCTGTTCGAGTTCCAAACCCCATCTGCCCGACACCGTCAGCCGGGACCCATGCCTGGATGCAGGACCGGTCAAAAGCCAGGCGTTCGATCGTTGCGTAGCTGATCGAAAAGCTCGAAAGCAGGAGGCACTCAGCGTACTTCTCGACGATGGCCCCTCCCACGGAAAAGCCCTCGCAATCGTCGAGATAGACGAGCAGATCTGCACGAATTCGTTATCACCTGCTGAGGAACAAGCGCTCCCCGTATCGGTGATTGTCAGCTGGAAGTTTTCATCCAAGACGGTCATGCCGACACCCGAAGACGCTGTCCGAATGAAGAAGATGGAAGAACTATTACTGCCCGCCGTGGCGAACAAGGGCTCATCGAAGTGGCTGTGCACATTCACTTCTGAACACCAGCGGGAATGGCTCTTCCTCACACGAAGCTATGAAGACTTCTGCGCTCAAGCAAGAGAAGCTCTAAGGGCAACCGGGCCATACCCCATCGAATTGAGAATAAACGGATCACACCAATGAGATCCGAGAAGCACAAACTCGAATACCTACGCGAAGATTTCCGTAATCCAAATCGAAACATGGAGTAGGAATAGAACCTAATATCCACGGCGGAATATCATGAATTTTGCACGCTATCAAAACCCATGATACCGTGCTGAAATCCTGATATGGACAAATGACCATGACCATCCCCCACCAAGACCACGATCTCCCCGAAAGGCGTGATCTGATCGAGCTCAAAGTCTACGTAGAGAACGTGTTAGGCCTGAAGCTGCGCTTGAAACCGTGGGAAAACGTCAAGATCCTTCCGTATGCGTTGCGTGACCGCTACGAGTTTTTCGTCACGGAAATCTTCGGGGCTGGCTGCCTCATTCTCAAGGAACGTCCGCAGCGCGAAGCCAGCGTTGCGGATGTCGCCAAGCATATTCAAGCCATCCACAACTTCCAGGCATACAGCAAGTTGCCCGAGACAGGCGACCTGATGATTTTCGTCACCGACACGCTCCCCAGTTATGACCGCAAGCGACTGGTGGAGAAAGGCGTCCAGTTCATCGTGCCAGGCAA
>Ga0213822_1000686_pt1 | contig 24150 bp, 21 predicted proteins | sample MC6MC0908MG_FD_179872 | JGI IMG/M metagenome (GOLD analysis project Ga0213822, IMG submission 179872) | Enriched soil aggregate microbial communities from Iowa State University, Ames, United States - MC6-MC0908-MG | ecosystem: Environmental > Terrestrial > Soil > Unclassified | place: USA: Iowa...
TGCTGAGTGGGGCACAGGGATGATTTTTTCTACGAAATGTTCTGATTTTTAAATGTAATTTAAATGAATAAAGGAATTGGCAGCAGGGAGAACAAAAATTTTTTCATTCTATATCTTGTCTTTTTAAGAATAACGGAAGAAAATATTGAAAATGCTAGTTAAATGGGAAGGATTGATCAACGTCAGGGGGGCTACCTTGTACAGTCAGATAGCAAAAGCTTTACCCAATTTATTTACGATCGGAAATTTATTGTGCGGTGTTCTTTCAATTACCTTTAATATGAGTGGCTTTTTGGAAGTAGCCTGCATTTTAGTTTTCTTTTCGGCTATTTTAGATCTTCTTGACGGAAGGATCGCGAGAAGATTAAAAGTAAACAGTGAATTTGGTGTAGAATTGGATTCCTTAGCTGATATTGTTAGTTTCGGCGTTGCTCCTGCGCTCCTATTTCATTCGATTGCAGCACCATCCATTTTAACTTCTATAGCATTTATCCTTTTCCCAACAATGGGGGCATTAAGATTAGCTAGATTTAGTGTTAAACCAACCATTGGGTATTTTAAGGGATTACCTATTCCGGCTGCTGGATTGCCTTTGGCTGGTATGGGGTTATTTTCATATAGCAATGCATGGATTACCTTAATCCTTGCTCTCTTAATGGTAAGTCCAATTAAGGTAAAAAAACTTTAATTTTAAGATTGAGTGTAAAAAAGCTATTCCCCTTTTCGAAAAGGGAATAGCTTTTTTATTAAACGGTACCTTCCACTTCTCTTAATTAGAGTAGAGCCTAAAACCAGCATATTTTTTAGGCTATTTATGTCATTAATCCTTAACAATTACCACCGTTTTGAACTTCTTTTACTTGTTAAAATAAAGATAATTATTTAATACCAAGATATGGGGTGAACATACTGAAGAGATATACAGGCTTTGTCATAACTGGTGCCCTTATTATGAGTATCCTTACAGGCTGCGGTTCTAAAGAAGAATTATCCTTAGATCCTAAACATAAAGAACTGCCTGATTATGTACTGAATGCTTCTGAAAAGGTTCAGGAAACCTATGTCATGGCTGCTCAATATCCAGAAGCATTGGCATCTGTTCCGTGTTATTGCGGTTGTTATGCAGAAGATGGACATAAAAGTAATCTAGATTGCTTTGTTGACAGTCTTGGACCTGACATGCAAGTTACTGAATGGGATTCAATGGGAATATCTTGAGACATATGTGTCGACATCGCCCGTGAGGCGACTGAAATGTATCAAGATGGAAAAGAGTTAAAAGAAATTAATAGGTTAATCACAAAAAAGTATGAATCATACGGAGAGCCAACACCAACTCCAGTACCAAAATAAAGGCAAAGAGAACTACAATTCTTGCTAGGCATTAAATAGACCATGAGTACTTTTTCTCCCTTATATTTTTGTTTGTGCAAATCAAAAATGTACAGATAGTGAGTGTAAGATTCACTACTGTCATGTATGATCAGGCATAGCTAAATATACGGGGAAAGGAATCATTGGTCTATTTTTTTATTTGTCCATATCTATTCGATGAAAAGTTCTTTGATGGATTAAATAAATTTTATATGCTGATTTTTCCTTATAGAGCTAAGAAAATATCATGCATTTTATTAATGAAATATTGGAAATGGCAAACTATTTATGATATCCCTATAATAGGTATGTATTTAAAAAAAGAGAAATCAAATCTATTAGATATTATTATTAAGGCATTTTTACTTTTCTATATTCCTGCACTAACTTTTATTTGACTTTAGGCTGTGATTTTCATGGATAAGCATGAAACATTTGAATGATTACACTTACTAGATATTTATTGCTTTACATAAGAATTATTGAGGGGAGTAAGGATTGCTCTCCTATTTTTGTATATTTATGAAAAGGAGAGCAATGAATGTCGGACAAATTTCGAAGAAAATCACCAGAGGAATTCTTACAATCTATTTATAAGGTTCAACGCGGCAGACTAAAAATCATCCTTGGGGCTGTTTCAGGCTCAGGAAAGACTTTTAATATGATATTGGAAGGTAATGAGCTTAAGAAAAAAGCAATTGATGTGGTTATTGGAATTGTAAGTGCATCCGACCGCCCTCATACCATTGAACAAATAGGGGAATTAGAAAGAGTTACACCAATTGAATGGATGGAAAATGGAATCCATAAATATGATTTGGATTTACCTGCTATCATTGAAAGAAATCCTGAAGTAGTACTTGTGGACGAATTATCACACCGTAATCGTCCTGATGCGTTATATAAGACAAGGCTTGAAGATGTTTTAAAGTTAATTAGCAATAATATTAGTGTAATTACAACAATAAACATCTATGAATTAGAAGGGGTCAAAGAGGTTGCTGAAAAACTGTTGGGTATTAAGGTACAAGTAGACCATTGTGTACCAGATAATACTCTTTCGATGGCAGATGATGTGAAGCTTTTAGATGTAACTCCTGAACAAATCCTAAATCGAATTCAAGATGGTTTTATCGATGAAGTACATGAAGAAAAGAGAAAACGGCAAACATTATTCAGAAGAGATAATTTGGCCGTTTTACGTGAACTTTCCTTACGCTTTTTAGCTGGTGAAGTGAATGAAGAATTAGATGACTATCGTGAAAAACAGGGGTTAATTGGACCATCGGGTGCTTCGGAGAGAATTCTTGTATCCGTTCAATACCATTGGAACGGATCAATTTTAATACGCCGCGGCCAACAAATTGCAAAACGTTTAGGTGGGGAATTGTATGTCGTCTGTTTTCGCTTACCCAATAAAAAGCTTTCTAAGGAAGAGGAGACTTTTAAGAGATCCATTATTAAGCTAGTTGATAAAGTTGATGGAGAATTTGAAGAAGTACCATTAACTAGAAATGAAGTAGCGGAGGAAATTGTTAACTATGCAACGAACAAGAACGTTACGAGGATTGTAATGGGGCAATCAAAACGAAGCCGCTTTGAGGAAATAATTTATGGCTCAATCATAAACAAAATACTGCGTAAAACAAGGAATATGGATGTTTTTATTGTGGCGGACCGAACTGAAAAAAATGGTGAAAGAGTAATCCCAGCAAAATGGAAGGAAGATATCAAGAAAAATCCCTACCATCGTATGACAAATCAAGAAGTGGAAGAACACATAGATCGGATTAGACGAGGAAATTTAAAAGTATATATAGGCGCAGCACCAGGTGTTGGCAAGACCTATACTATGCTCCGCGAGGCAAACCTATTAAAAAGAAAAGGTTTAGATATAATTATTGGGCTACTTGAAACACATGGAAGAAAAGAAACATTTGAACAAATCGGAATCCTTGAATTAATACCAAAGAAAAAAATCCATTATAAAAATGTAGTTCTGGAAGAAATGGATACAGAAGCAATTATTAAACGAAATCCAGAAGTTGTACTAGTAGATGAATTGGCGCATACCAATGTCCCTGGGAGTGATAATAAAAAACGTTATCAAGATGTGGAGGAAATTCTAAAAGCAGGAATTTCTGTTATTTCAACCATGAACATTCAACATTTAGAAAGCTTAAATGATAGTGTCGAACAAATTACTGGGGTTCGTGTCCGTGAAACAGTACCGGATCAAGTTCTAAGAATGGCAGACGAAATTGAACTTATAGATATTTCTCCTAAAGCACTTAGGGAACGAATGCGTGAAGGAAATATTTATGCAAATGAAAAAGTAGAACAAGCTCTAAGTCATTTTTTTAAGACAGGTAATTTAATTGCTCTGCGTGAATTAGCTTTACGTGAGGTTGCCGATGATGTAGATGAAAGACTTGAGTCATGGGAGAGGAAGCGGACATTAAGGGGTCCATGGAGAAAACAGGAGGTTATTTTTGTTTGTGTAAATTTACGTCCTGACAGTGTGGCTCTCATTCGGCGAGGATTTCGAATAGCTTATCGGTTAAAAGCAGAATGGTATGTTGTTTACGTTCAAGATCATTCACCGCTAACTGAAGAGGAGGAAAAGAATTTCGAGAACATCAAATTATTGACAGAACGACTTGGTGGAATCTTCGAAATGTATGAAACTTCTCATCACCGACAGGTAGTTGGGGAATTAGTACAACGATTAAATGAAAAAAATGCAACACAAGTGATTATCGGCCATTCTGCACGGAAGAGGATAGATGAAATTCTAAAAGGATCAGTGGTACAAAGGTTACTACGGGCTGTGCGTCATTTGGATGTATTAGTTGTTGCAGACCATAAACCTGAAATTGTTGACGGAAGCAAAAGTAATCTTAATTAATTTATATAACAAGGATAGAAACCCTTAAATGATTGTGGTTTATAGGGTTTCTATCGAATGAATGAATATGCCGGAAAGTTAATATTGTTTAATTACGATTGCTTTTGTTCTAAATATTTTTGTAAGTCCTTATCTACGATAAAAACTTCAATTCTCTCACCAGTTTTTGTACTAATATCGCTGTGGCTTGAGAGAACTTTACATTCGGTTATTTTTTCTACAATCTCTTCGAAATCTTGGCTGTACATTTCACGTAGGACCTGCCGCATTTTTTTCACTAACATTTTACCTTTCTCATGACTGACAAGGTGCTTTTCCTCCGTTGTCAAAACTCCTTTAAAGCGAGTAATCACCATGTCTTGTACGATGTATGTTTTAGCTTCCTGGGGGCCGCGCCCTAGGAGATCCCGTTGGAATTTAATAAATGCAGCACTAATTTCTGCTTCCATCCTTTTAATTAATATAGCCATAGAATTATATCCCCCAAAATTTTAGAAAAATAAATGTCATATTTATGCACATAATAATACTTACAGAATAGCAGTAATGTCAATAACATTTGAATTGATGAAATAAAGAGATAATGAAAGGAAACAGTAGAATTAAAGCGATTTATTTAAGGATTTGGCTGAAAATAACGTTTTTTAGCTGAAAATGAGATTTCACATATTTCAACAATAGGTATACAATATTGTAAAAATTAACAATTGCATATCGGCCAAATCCTGAAACATTCAGGAACGGAGGAACCAATTTTTATGGGGTTAATTCTGCGATAAGCAGGAGGGATGAGAAACTCTTTCGCCATCCTACCCGTCAGCTAACTTCGTCGGCTAAAGCGAAGGAGGTCATAAGACCACCTTTTTCAAGGGGCTTTTTTAGTTGTGTGTCCAGCAAAAGAGCAGCTTGAATATTATAGTAGGTCTTTTTATTATGCCTATTTTTATGAAAAAGGAACATGGAAGACAGAACGCAAAGAGAGCGATATGCTTGCTAGGCGTTAAGTAGACCAATGAGTACTTTTTCTCCAGAATATTGAAATTATGATTGCAGTCTTCATGGTTATCTATCTTATCGGATAGAAATCATGATGTGTTTGCTATTAATTTCAATGGGGGAAGAGTAAACATTGGTCTATTTTTTATTCCGTGGCAGATTTTCAGGTTGGGAGGGAGAAATAAATATGGATTTTGTTTCAATTGGACTTATTGCAGTATGTTTCATTATGTTTTTCGGTTTTATAAAGTTTTGCGCCAGCGTAATTGAGGAATAGGGGAGCGATAAATAATGATTTTATTATTGGTTATTGTTGGTGGATTAACAATCTATTTAATTGATGCATTAATTCATCCTGAAAGATATTAAATTTTTACTCGGAGGAAAACAAAATGGATTTTTTACAAATAACCATAGTGTTGGTTTTGGTCGTTATCCTTGCAATACCTATGGGGCGATATATAGCATCAGCATTCTCTTTAGAATCAACCAGATTGGATAAAGTTTTCGGTGGTATTGAAAAATCAATCTATAAAATTTCTGGCATACAGGAAACTGATATGAAATGGCAGCAATACGCTAAAGCTCTTTTATTAAGTAATCTTGTAATGTTCGGGATTGGATATATCATTGTGCGTTTCCAGCACCTACTCCCGGGTAATCCGAGTGAAATAGGGGCCATGGAACCACTCTTATCATTTAACACTATTGCCAGCTTCTTAACAAATACAAACCTGCAGCACTATAGTGGAGAATCTGGGTTATCTTATTTCTCTCAAATGATGGTCATTATTTTTCTGATGTTCACTACTCCTGCCACTGGTTTAGCGCTTTGTATCGCCTTTTTCAGAGGTATTACAGGTCAGAGAAGCATCGGTAACTTTTATGTTGATTTAGTACGTGCACTAACACGTATTCTTATTCCATTATCGATTATTGTTGCCTTGTTCCTTGTTGGTCAAGGAGTTCCACAAACGTTGGAACCGACAGTAACAGCCCATACAGTTGAAGGTATAGTGCAAAAGATAGCACGAGGTCCTGTTGCTGCATTAGAATCTATTAAACATTTAGGGACAGATGGAGGTGGGTTTTTTGGAGTGAACTCTGCTCATCCATTTGAGAACCCTACACCGCTTTCAAATGTAATCGAGATAATCTCTATGTTTTTAATACCAGCTGCTTTGCCATTTGCTTTTGGACGAATGAGTAAAAACCGGAAACAAGGTATTATCTTATTCACAGCAATGGGGATCATCTTCCTCGGATTCCTGTCACTTGCATACTTTAGTGAAGCTAATGGAAATCCTGCCTTAAAGGGAATTGGTCTGTCACAGGAAAACGGCAGTATGGAAGGGAAGGAAGTTAGATTTGGTCTTGCTCAGTCTGCACTATTTACAACGGTAACAACTGCTGCTACTACAGGTTCAGTTAACAATATGCATGATACATTGACTCCTCTCGGAGGGCTGGTACCACTAGGTCAAATGATGCTTAACTGTGTGTTTGGAGGAGACGGAGTAGGGTCTATCAATATATTAATGTATGCCATATTAGCCGTATTCTTAGCTGGCTTAATGGTTGGTCGTACTCCTGAATTCCTGGGTAGGAAAATTGAAGCAAAGGAAATGAAATTGATTGCTATTACGATACTGATTCATCCGTTAATCATATTAGTGCCATCCGCAATTGCTCTTGCCACTAATATGGGGACAGCTGCCATCTCCAATCCTGGTTTCCATGGTCTTTCCCAGGTAGTGTATGAGTTTACTTCATCAGCTGCCAATAACGGCTCTGGATTTGAGGGATTAGGAGATAATACCCCATTTTGGAATATTTCAACTGGTGTAGTCATGTTGTTTGGGCGATATTTCTCCATGATTGCCATGATTGCAGTGGCAGGATCAATGTTGGCTAAAAAACCAGTACCTGAGACACTTGGTACCTTTAAAACAGATAACAGTACATTTATGGTTGTTTTACTCGCTACAGTATTAATTGTAGGTGCTTTAACATTCTTCCCAGTACTTGCGCTAGGACCAGTGGCAGAATGGCTGACCATACGATAATGAAAGAAAACAGAATGTAAAGGAGTATTCCTATATGAACACAACGCGTAAAAATACGCTCAGTAAAGAGATTGTTAAAAATGCGATAAAGGATTCATTTAAAAAACTGAATCCCATGTTAATGGTAAAAAATCCAGTTATGTTTGTTGTAGAAGTAGGATTCGTTATTACCTTCTTATTGTCGATTTTTCCTTCTCTTTTCGGTGGAGATTCAGACGCATTGTATAACGGCTTCGTTAGCTGCATTTTATTTATTACAATCATGTTTGCTAATTTTGCTGAAGCATTGGCTGAAGGCAGGGGAAAAGCACAGGCGGATAGTTTAAAGAAAACAAAACAAGATTCGAAAGCGAAGCGACTACAAAAAGATGGTAGCTATACAATTGTTGATTCAACCGAATTGCGCAAGGGTGATGTCGTCCTAGTGGAAGCAAACGAAATGATTCCTGGAGATGGTGAGGTAATAGAAGGGATTGCCTCAGTAGATGAATCAGCGATTACCGGCGAATCTGCTCCAGTTATTAAAGAATCAGGTGGTGATTTCAGTTCGGTTACAGGTGGTACTAGAGTAACCAGTGATAGCATAAAAGTGAAAATCACAGCTGATCCTGGTGAGTCCTTCCTTGATCGGATGATTGGTTTAGTGGAAGGGGCGAAACGCCAAAAAACACCGAATGAAATCGCGTTAAATACGCTTTTAGTTAGTTTAACACTAATATTCCTAATTGTTTGTATAACGCTTGTTCCTATTTCTTCATATGTTAATGCTAATATTTCGACTGCAACTTTAATTGCATTGCTTGTTTGTTTAATCCCGACAACCATAGGCGGTCTTCTTTCGGCCATTGGTATTGCAGGTATGGATCGTGTCACTCAGTTTAACGTCATAGCCATGTCAGGTAAAGCAGTGGAAGCAGCTGGAGATATTAATACAATCATTCTGGATAAAACTGGCACGATTACACATGGTAACCGGATGGCAGCATCCTTTTTAGCAGTTCAAAATATTGCTCAGGATGAATTAAACCGTGCTGCAGTGGCTAGTTCACTTCATGATGATACACCAGAAGGCAGGTCTATCATTGAACTAGGGAGAAAATTTAATACTGACCTTCCAGAGATTTCTGGTACAGAAGGAGTAGAATTTAAAGCGGAAACTCGGATGAGTGGAACTAATTTTCCAGATGGTATGGAGATACGTAAAGGGGCGGTTGATGCCATTAAAGCATATGTGAAGGAGCAAGGTGGAGTAATTCCAGTCGACCTGGAAGAAATGGCAAAGAAAATTGCCGTAGAAGGGGGAACTCCTTTAGCTGTAACTGTTGGAAATCGTATTTTAGGATTAATTTATTTGAAGGATACCGTGAAGGCTGGCATGAGAGAGCGGTTCGATGAGTTAAGAAAAATGGGGATAAAAACAGTCATGTGCACAGGTGACAATCCTTTGACTGCTGCAACCATTGCAAAAGAAGCTGGTGTAGATGACTTTATTGCCGAAGCAAAACCTGAAGATAAAATTGCTGTTATAAAAAAGGAACAAGCCGAAGGAAAATTGGTCGCGATGACAGGTGACGGCACAAACGATGCACCTGCACTTGCACAAGCGGATGTTGGCCTGGCAATGAACACGGGAACAATAGCGGCAAAAGAAGCGGCTAACATGGTTGACTTAGATTCTGATCCAACGAAAATCATTGAAGTTGTATCAATAGGAAAACAGCTGCTGATGACTCGTGGTGCTTTGACTACGTTTAGTATCGCGAATGATGTTGCTAAATATTTTGCCATCATTCCTGCCATTTTCATGATAGCTATACCTAAGATGGAAGCACTAAACATTATGAACCTTCAAACCCCAGATAGCGCCATTCTTTCAGCACTCATTTTTAACGCTATCATTATACCATTGCTCATTCCATTAGCGATGAAGGGTGTTAAATATATTCCAATGAGTGCAACAAAATTATTAAATCGCAATCTGTTTATATATGGGTTGGGCGGTGTAGTGGTGCCATTTATAGGTATCAAAATGATTGATATCGCATTAAGTTTGTTTATTTAAAAATATCTAACAAAAGTGGTGAGGTTAAATGTTAAAAAGTTTAAGGCTCAGCCTTGTTTTATTAATTATTTGTGGGATGGCCTATCCGTTGGTTGTAACCGGCATCTCAACATTAACGATGCCTGATAGGTCCAAAGGCAGCTTAATTGAAAGTAATGGAAAAGTGGTTGGTTCTGAGCTAATTGGACAGATGTTTAAGGATCCTAAATATTTTAGTGGTCGGGTATCTTCTATTGAGTATAATGCAGCTGGATCAGGTTCTGAAAATTATGCCCCTTCCAATAAGGACATGATTGAACGGACAAAAAAAGATATTGAAGCCTTTATTGCTGCTAATCCTGATGTGAAGAAAGGAGAAATTCCTGCAGATTTATTAACAAACTCTGGTTCAGGACTTGATCCGCACATTTCCCCATTAGCAGCAGAAATACAAGTTCCTCGAATTGCTAAGACTAGAGGAATAGAAGAAGCAAATATTTATCATTTAATAAAAGAAAAAACGGAAGGGCGTCAACTGGGGATTTTTGGTGAGCCTAGAGTGAACGTTTTAGAATTAAATATGGCTCTAGACCAAATGAAGTAGGTTGTCCGGAACCAGCAAACTATTCCTTGAAAGATCAAGAATATGCGAAATATCAGTTCTTAAAAAAATTAGCAGATATGAAGGATAGTGGCTTACTTGAATATAGCATTTTTTCTTATACCTAAAAATGAAGTTGCGTATATAAAATATGAATCAACCATGAGGCAAGCCTTAGAAAAAATGGAATATCACAGATATACAGCTGTTCCCTTAATAGATTGTGATGGAAGGTACGTTGGTACATTAACGGAAGGGGATCTATTATGGAAAATAAAGAACACACCAAATTTTAATTTTGAAAGCACAAGAAAAATTTGGCTAAATGAAGTACCTCTTCACCAAAAAAATCAAGCAATCTCGATAAATTCAGAAATTGAAGACATTATTTTAAAGTCAATTGAACAAAATTTTGTTCCGGTTGTAGATGATGATAATACATTTATTGGTATTATCCGAAGAAGAGAAATTATTGATTATTGTGCAAAAAGAATTTTTGTTTCACCATGATTCTAAGTATTTATTTTCTTATACAGAGAAAAATAGTAGTCATAGTAGATTTATGAGAAATCTTTTCATAATTTGAATATGTATTTGAGGTGATTCTTTGTCGATAGATCGTATTTGTACAATTGGCCCTGCAAGTAATGATAAAACCGTTCTTACTGAATTGATTAATCATGGTATGACGATTGCCAGATTGAATTTTTCCCATGGGACATACGAAAGTCACAGTAACGTTATTCGATTAATAAAATCACTTGGTAATGAGATGGGACAACAAATAAAAATTCTAGGGGATCTACAAGGTCCGAAAATTCGATTAGGTAAAGTTAAAGGTGAAAAAGTCACTCTTAAAACGGGACAGGACTTTACACTTGTTTGTAATCAAATTATTGGTAACGAACAAGAGGCAAGTGTTGATTATGAAAATTTAGTCAAAGATGTCCAACCCAATAATCGTATCTTAATTAATGATGGCGCAGTAGAATTGTTGGTTACTCGTGTAGATCAGACTAAAGTTGTTACGAAGGTCAGATCAGGTGGAGAAATTTCTTCTCATAAAGGAGTGAATTTACCAGGGGTTGTTACAAGTTTACCTTCAATAACTGAAAAAGATAAATTAGATATTGAATTCCTATTACAAGAAGAAATTGATTTCATTGCTTGTTCATTTGTACGAAGAGCGTCTCATATCAATGAAATCAGGAATTTTATTAAAGGCAAACAAGGGCATATTCCTCAATTGGTGGCTAAAATTGAAACCATTGAGGCGATCCATAACTTCCAAGAAATATGTAAGGAGACTGATGCCGTAATGATTGCCAGAGGTGATCTAGGAGTAGAGCTGCCATACCAATGGATACCACTCTTGCAAAAAGCTATGATTAAAGAATGTAATCGGTTAGGTACCTATGTCATTACGGCTACACAGATGCTTCAATCAATGGTGGATAACCCTATACCAACGCGGGCAGAAGTCATGGATGTATTTCAAAGCGTTTTAGATGGAACAAATGCTGTCATGCTGTCGGCTGAAAGCGCTGCAGGGCACTATCCGGTTCAGAGCATAGAAACATTGAAGCTTGTGTCTAAATTTGCAGAATGTGTTAGGAAAGAGGAGCCATTCGACTTTACCGATATGTTGAACTTATTGAATAATACGATAAGTTGTTAATTATTTTTACCGAGAAGTTAACCCTTCTCTTTTTTTTATATATAATCCATTTAATGGAGTGTAGTATTTAGCAGAAGTGGTCATTGGAATTTGATATCTAAATGATAAATCAGGAACAAATGATAACATTCAGCATTGTAACGAGGATTTATACCTAAACACAAAATAAAATAACAGTAAAGAAATCACCTAATATAGGCAAATATCTATTCCTCTTTAAATATGGACACATATAGTATTTTGAAACAATTTGAGGAGGAGATAAGAAATGGAAAGACAATTCTTTGGAAGCCCTATGGGTTATGGAGGATATCCTGGATATCCAGGTTATCCTGGTTATGGCATGGGATATGGGGGGTATGGCATGGGATATGGGGGTTATGGCATGGGATATGGTGGCTATGGCACGGGATATGGTGGCTATCCTTTCCACCATCATCATGGATTCCATCATGGATATTATCCGATGCACCACCACGGGTTCTGTTGTTAACGTAAAAATGGATTTAACCCTGGAGCGATGTCTCCAGGGTTTTAAATTGTCGTAAAAGGAACCAATTAGAGTCTATAATATTATCGAGAAGGGCCCTTCGTTTACTAAGAGGGGCCCAAGAGCAGGGTTTCAGTTAAAATTCTTAATTCCTTGATCATCGTAAAGGATAAACGACTATCTAAGTCTAGGCTCAAAGCCCTGAAGGTGCAAAATGAATCAAAAGGTATGGATAGAGTTATTCAATAGTAGGCTCTCCCCGTTGTTTAGCTCCATTGACCAATTTCACTTTTATATCCAGCTTAATGGAATCTTTCGTTAACGGAATTTTTCCATTATGTTCTGCTTGTTTCCAGGCTTTTACGTTTCTCCTATAAAGAGCCTCTGATAGTCGATACACATCTGCGTCGATGCTAAGTCCCTTTGTATATGTTTCCATAACTTGTCTTTTTATTTCCTTTTCTGTTTCTGTTGCTAACCTAGCAAGATTAACTTTTTCCACAAGGACAAGAACAACAGCTTTAGCTTTGATCTGTACATTAAAATGAATGTTCGAATTTTTTACTACTGGGCGTACCTTTACCTTTAACTTTTCAATCACTAGATTAACTTTTGACCCTTCTTTACTTTTTACCTCTATCCCGTCTCGAACAAAATCTTTACTCATCCACCTAAAACCTATGGCGTAATCGTTTGTTATGTCTCCCTTAAGAGCATCAGCTGTAGTAACAGCAATCCCATCTATTTTAATGGCATCATGTCCCCCCTTATCAGTTACCCATGCTTTTTCAGAAATGCTTATGAAAGGCATAATTACCTCATGTCCAGGCTCGTCCAGCGCGATAAGCAGTTCTCTCATATCGATTGGACGAATAAACGAACTTTGATGAAATGTGGCTTTTGGATCACTTAGCCTTGATAGGGCGGTTGACATATCAAGAATTGGGGTGGTAACGAATACTTTTGAAAGTGGTTCCTTTGTTGCATACATCCAAATGCGATAGCGTGTCTCCCGATAGCGATCCAACATATCAATCGTCGCTTTGACCCCCACATGTTTTAGGGCATCTTCTGAGAAAACAAGATAGGAAAGATGTCCCCAAAATATGCGTCTTTGGGCACTTTTATAGAGGTTGAAGACTGCTTTATCAAACGATTTTGACGAAGCATGGCCGACTTCAACATTTACTTGAGCACCTCCGGGTCCGCTGGACTCAGATTTAGCCATTAATCGTAAATTTATCACTTGTAAATAAACGGTATAATGGCCATCCTTATAATCCACTCCAAGCCCTTGAGCATATACCATTCGCTCGGATTCATTTGTATCCCAACAGCCGGCTATCGGGAACACTGTCAGCACGATCAATGTAAGAAAAAAGTGTTTTATCAGTTTTCTCCTCATTAGGATTTCCCTTCTTTTCGGGTAGGATCGTTAGGGTTCAGAGAGTTTGCTCTATTGCCTTTTTTGGAATCGGGTAAACGAAAAACAGATTTTAAGATATTCATCATATCAATACGGGTAGCTAAACCTAAATAAGGAACCCCAAAAATCCGAATTTGAGCAATGTAAATTAAAATAATATAGATTGATATAAAAAAACCAAAAAAACCAAAAAGAGAAACACAAAAGATGACAAAAAACCGTATTATAGAAACTGTTCCAATTAACCACTGGTTTACCAGTGTAAAGGTAGCAATAGTCGAGCCTGAAATGACAACAAGCATGGCAGGATTTGTTAAACCTGCTCTAATTGCCGCATCTCCGATAATAAGTCCGCCTATTACGCTGAGTGTTTGACCTACTGCGGTTGGTAAGCGCAGACCTGCTTCCCTAAATAATTCAAATATAAGCAGCATTAATAAGGCTTCGAGAGCAGTGGGCAGAGGAACTCCTCTTCTCGATTCTACAATTGTTGCTAAGAGCGTGAGCGGAAGCTGATTCTGATGGAAAGCAGAGAGGGCAACCCAGAAACCCGGAAGAAAAGTGGCCACAAGAATTCCAACAACTCTCATTAATCGCTCAAAGGAGTTAAAAGCATAGTTCTGCTCTTTATCCTCGCTGCTCTTTAACAGAAAGAACAGGTTTACGGGTGTTATATAAGCATAAGCAATCCCATCGATTAAAATAATGATTCTGCCGTTAAGGAGAGATTGAACGGCAAAATCCGGCCGTCCCGTATAGGCATGACGCGGAAAGAAACCGAATGGGTTTTTATCTATTAATTCTTCTAATTGTGTACCGCTGAAAAGTCCATCAATATCAATAGCAGACAACTTTTCCATGATTGTTTGTAAAATTTCCTTATCAGTAATATCGTCTATAAATAGTACAGAAACTTTCGTTCTGGTTCGCCTGCCAATTTCAAGCGATTTACTTGCAAGCGAGGTTGTTCGAAGTCGTTTTCGAATTAAAGCGGTGTTGATAGAAATGTCTTCGATAAAATTGTCTCGTGGGCCTAGGAGACTAACTTCTGTTTTTGTTTCTTCCGGGTTTCGCTGTGGCCGTTCAGAAATGTCCACCAGAAAAATGCTTCCCGGTATATTGAAAATCAACAGCAATTTTCCGGAAAAAATCTCTGAAACTGCTTCATCCTCATTTCCTATCAATTTTAGAGAAGGGAGGCGAAGGAGCTCGAGAATCTTTTCATTGCTAGGTTCTACTTGTAATTGCGAAAAAAAAGCTTCAAGACGTTCGGGAACCGTTTGATAAAGCATATCGTTTTTAACTAACCCTTGACAGTAAGTAAACAATACCTTGTGCTGATTAAATGTAAAATGCTCAAATTTTACATCCTCGTTTTTTTTGAATAACTCCCGAAGAGTTTGTTCGTTAAGGGACTTTGCGGCTGTTGAAATATCCTTTTCATCAGGATTTTTAGTTATATTCAGAGTGGTTTTCTTTTGCTTTTTCTTAAACATCATTGTTCGGCCTCCAAACTTTTCTTTCAAAGAACGCTGCCAATAGACCGAGGAAAACTGATAAGCCTAAGAAGAACCAAACTGTAAATGGTAAAATGATTGCAGATAAAATTTCCATGAATTGAAAATCAGTGATTGGCAGTAATGTTATAGCAGTAATTGCAGCTAAAATAAATAAAAGATACCATTTTTGTTTTTGTTTAAATGGAAGATATTCCTTTATTAGCAGCAAAAGTAATGAAATTCGGATAAATGCACCTGATAGCCATTGGTAGATAGATAAAAAGTCGACGTGTTCAATAAAATTTCCAAGAGAGGCCAGTCCCCATTCCTCGTATGGAGGAAATCGCTGTTTTGATGCTTCCACGGGTCCAAATTCAATCACAGCTCCTATAAGAGGGCCAACTGTTAACAGTGTTAAAATGATTGAAGCTATAACAAAATGGCGAAACCGAATGGGTGTTTCAGTTTTGTGTTGAAGAAATAGAAGGAGCATTAATTCAACCATCCCTGAACATTGATATACCGTTCCCTTTAAAACAGGCCGAAACCCATGTTCGAGAAAGGGCATAAGAAGTGAAAAATTTTTGTATTGAATATTTGCAAGCGCCACAAAAAAGCCGAGAATAATAATAAAAAATAAAAGAAAAATATTAACGATACTCAAGGTACGCAGACTCGTTCCTGCCAACATCCAACAAACCAAAGCAAAACAAGCTGCCATCAAAAAAAAAGGGGTCTTCGGCAGGAAAGTAATACTGACCCAAGTAATTGTCTCCCTTAATGTCACCCCTGCTAAAATGGTAAGATAAAGGATAATAATAAAAAAAATGATGTTGCCTAGCCATTTTCCAGTATATTTTTGTATCCATTTATTCAAGTGCTCCTGCTTTGTTTTTTTATGAATAAAAAATAGAAGAGGAATCCAGAGAAGTATCAAAAAAAGTGAAACAATCACACTTAACCAAGAATCTCTTCCTACAGTTTGTATCAGTGGTGAAATAATAGTGACATGATTCTTTAAGCCAATCGCAGTCATAGATAACAGGATTAATTGAAATACTGTAATTGAATCTGACTTCTTTATAGCTATCCCTCCCTATACAGTATAATTATGGTAAATATTATTTGTAGTTCACTTTTAATTATTCTTGTAATATTTTATTTTTATATTAAGTTGGCTACCTTTTTGGGTACAAAAGGAATGGGTTAGAAACAAATATAATTGCCGAAAAATGTAAGATATTTATAATAAGATGATTAGTTTGACCGTAGTTTTTGTTTCGCTAACCAGACAATAGTTTGTCAATATTTTAAAAAAAGAAGATAAAACAATCATGATATAAATTACCAGCAAGTAGTCTTAATAGGCTACTTGTTTTTTTCTTTGGAAAAATCCATCTAACCACGAATAGGTTAAAACTGTTGACAAAGAGAGAAGGATATACTATTATTATCTTGAATTAAAAATATTGTAATTAATAATATTAGAATTAGAAATTTTTTAGGTGGTGCATCTAATGGGTTTATTGGATAAATTTTTTGGTAAAACAACAGGGGAGGAAACGAAAATGACAAAATTAAACATTGGAATTATTTTAGGAAGTACTCGTCAAGGACGGGTAAGTCCACAAGTAGGAGAATGGGTTAAATGTATTGCTGACAAACGAGGAGATGCAAATTACGAAATCGTCGATATTGCAGACTTTAATTTACCATTTTTAGGTACAACTGACGGTTCAGAACCAGGTATCGCAGCATGGAACCAAAAACTTGCTAGCTTAGATGGTTTCGTATTTATTGTTCAAGAGTATAACCACAGCATCACAGGTGCATTAAAAAATGCCCTTGATTTTGCACGTGAAGCATGGAATGATAAAGCAGCAGGAATTGTAAGCTATGGTTCAACTGGCGGGGCTCGTGCAGCAGAACACTTACGTGGAATCTGTGGTGAATTGAAAATTGCCGACGTTCGCACACATCCAACATTGTCCTTATTTACAGATTTTGAAAACGGAAGTGTCTTCAAACCAGCTGAATTGCATTTGACGAATGTTAATGCAATGCTTGGCGAAGTGGTGGCATGGAGCGGAGCATTAAAAACAATACGATAAAGTAACAAAAAAAGAGGGGATGAACTAAACAGGCATCCCCCCTTTTTGCTAAGAGATAAGAAAGCATAAATTTCGACTTTGAGAATTGTCCAGATCCATAAGAATAATCTTTCGGATGCGATACCTCTCACGAAGGAAAAGCGTTAGCTTTTTCGAGGAGCGCACAGCGGATAGTAGACTTCGCTCTTATAATTTACGATACTTTTTCAATGCCAAGATATTAAGGATGATGAATATTCCAGCGAAGATTACTAAGGCCAAAAGGTCCCAGCTAATCTCACTAAAACTATATCCTTTATACATAACGCCCCTTAATGCATCTCCGGCATAATACATAGGGAATACCTTCGCAATCGCCTGCAGCCAATCTGCCATTCCCTCTAGAGGGAATATCCCAGCAAAAAATATTTGTGGAACGACTGCTATCGGGATAAATTGCATCATTTGAAATTCGGAAGCGGCGAACGTTGACAACAATATTCCTAAAGATAATGCCACCAATGCTAAGAGCAAATTTATCAGAAGTACATTCCATATCGATCCAACGAGCACTATATCTAATACATTAATAGAATAAAAAACGACAATAACCGTTTGAATAACTGCAAACATTCCATAGCCGGCCAAATAAGCCGTGACAATTTCTCCCCTTTGGATTGGGGTTGATAATAACCGTTCTAATGTACCCGTTGTCCGCTCTCGTAATAACCCAATACCTGAAATGATAAAGACAAAGAAGAAGACAAAGAAACCAACTAATATAGGACTTAATACATCGAAAAACACCGTATCTTTATTTCCATAAACATAGTTTGTTTCAATCTTTTTAGGCATCATCCCTGCTAATGCCGGATTTTGCTGGATGAGTTTGGACATAGCAAGAGATGAAACCGTTTGGTTTACCTTCGCTTGTAAGCCCTTTGCGGAACTAGGGTCGTCATTCTGGAGTGTCAATTCCATTTTTCCATTTTCCTGCTGCAGCAGTCCGTTAAGGTCGTCATCAACCACCGTGTTTTTCGTAACTGTCTCATATTCTTTTACCTTAATGCCGGCATCTTTAAAAGCTTTTATAAGACTAGAATCAACCCCCGTGACACCTAATTTCGGTTTAACGGTATTCCCATTAAATAAAAAGTACATAAGGGTCAAAATTAAAAGCGGGGCCACAAACATTAATGCTAAAGTCCGTTTATCACGAAGCAATTGCTGACAGATTCTTTTAATTAACGCCATAATTCTCATGACTGTTTCACCCCTGCTTTCAGGAATACCTCATCGAAATCGTCTGTTTTGAATAATGCTTTTAGCTCATTTGGAGTGCCACTCGTTAAAATACGGCCATCGCGAACCATTGCAACATAATCACATTTAACCGCCTCATCCATCACATGTGTGGTCACAATAATCGTTTTTTCTTCTTCATTTTTCAAACGTAATAATTCAGCCCAAATGGACAATTTCAATTCTGGGTCAATTCCTACAGTTGGCTCATCTAAAATCAAAATTTTGGGATCTTGAATGAGCGCAATCGCCAGGGATAAACGCCGTTTCATCCCGCCAGAATAGGCAGCTACCCGTTTCTTTAAATCAGCTGTCAGATTAACGAGATCGGCCGCATAGGTGATTCGTCTTTTCTGTTCTTCTTTATTCAACTTATAAAGGGATGCAAAAAACTTTAGGTTCTCTTCACCTGTTAACTCAACATACAAGGCATCGGATTGCGCCATGTAACCAATTTCCTGTAATAACCTAAGATTCGGCATTTTTCTGCCCAAAACATGAATCGAACCTGTGTCGGACTTTTCCATGCCGACGATCATTTTTACTAGCGTGGTTTTCCCTGCTCCTGAAGGACCGATTAACCCGAATAATTGGCCTTTCGGGATGGTTAAGTTGACATCATTCAAAACGGGCTTTTTGCCAAAGCTTTTATTAACCTGTTCCACTTTAATGGTTGAATCCATTTTTGTACCCCCTCGTAAAGGTAAATCGTTCTTATCATTTATTTTACAACTCCAGACGATTTTAACAATGAACAGAAAGATGAAATATGTCTATAATTTCAAAAAGGGATATAATGGATGGAAATATCCATGGCTAAACACGTCAAATTTTTAAAGAAAATACACTAGAAAAAGTATTATATAAAAAAATAGGGATGACATATCGTCACCCCTAACAGCTTAATTTTCTACTAATTTATTTACCGTTTTTTGATCAGCTGGTTTCACTTCGTTCGGGTCATCAGCTTGTTTTGAGCGTTTGATAAAGAAAGCAAGGAAAAGAGCAATACTTGCAATTCCAACCGATACGACGAAAGAATCATTAATTCCTTCCAACATCGCTTTCATTGCAATCTGTTGCTTCATTTCAGCTAATACATCAGGAGTAGGATTCCCCGTTAAGTGTTTCATAGCGGATGCGGCTAAATCTTCCGCATGTGTTTGCGTCCGATTTGTCATGATCGTAACGAGCAGCGCGGAACCAATTGCGCCTGATACCTGCTGCAATGTACTGTTCATCGCTGTACCGTGTGGATAATAACGCGCAGGTAATTGGTTTAAGCCATTTGTCATAACAGGCATCATCACCATGGACATCCCAAACATCCGTGCTGAATATAAAAGAATTAAATGTGAATAAGATGTATCAAGCGTTAATTTACTGAAAAAATAACTTGTTAGAATCGTAATCGATAAGCCGATAATAGCCAAAATGCGGCCGCCAATCTTATCAAATAATTTCCCGGTGATCGGGGACATAATTCCCATCAGTAGTGCACCTGGAAGCATCATCAAGCCAGATTTCATTGGAGTAATCCCGCGAATTGTTTGGACATAGATCGGTAATAGCAGCATTGCTGAAAACATCGCCATAGAGATAACAACAGAAATTGCTGATGATAATGCAAACATTGGGTATTTATAGATTCTGAATTCCAGCATTGGTTTTTCAAGTTTAAGTTGACGGAATATAAACAGAATTAATGAAATCGCTCCGACAATAATCGTTCCATATACTTGTGGACTATCCCAGCCTTTATCACCCGCTGAGCTAAATCCGTACAACAATCCTCCAAAGCCAATACTTGATAACACTAGCGACAGGAAGTCAAGACTAATCTCGACTTTAGCTTTTTTATCCTTAAGTAAGAAAAACCCGATTAAAAGGACAATCACTGCAATCGGAGAAACAAAGTGAAATAACATTCTCCAGTCATAATGTTCAAGCATCCAACCGGATAATGTTGGGCCGACTGCAGGAGCAAAAATGAAAATGAGCCCGAAAAGCCCCATCGCTCCCCCTCTTTTTTCAGGTGGAAAGCTATTTAACATCACGTTCATTAGCAGTGGCATCATAATCGCTGATCCAGAAGCTTGGATTAGCCGAGCAACTAACAAGACAGGAAAGGCAGTAGAGAATCCTGCTAGAAATGTTCCTACTGTAAATAAACTAATCGCGGTTAGAAATAACCTTCTAACGGAATATTTTTGAATTAAAAAGGCTGTTGCCGGTATCATAACCCCATTTACTAGCATATAACCTGTTGACAGCCATTGAACAGTGGATGCACCCACGTCTAGATCCTTCATGATCGATGGGAGTGCAACATTTAATAGTGTTTCATTTAACATGGAAATAAAAGCCCCAATCATAAGGATGGCAAGAATCCCATATGGTGGACGTTCATTTTTTATATTGGTTGTTTCCATTATTGTCCTCCTTAAACTATTAGTTCATTTTTTTGTACCTTAATTTCAAGTAATAACAATAATATCACCAGCATCTCAATTTTTGCAACAAAAATAATTTTCCAGTATTAGTAACTAGGCACTGAGCTTGATAGTTATTAGCCTTTAATTATTATCATTCTGATTTAATAAAAAAAGTGAAGATGCTCTATCTGTCTTCACTTTTCTTTTCTATATAACCCTGTAACCTGTCTGGGCCCTAAAAGGGTGATTCGCGCTAAAATCAATGCCATTTCCCGCGGTGATTTTTCCATCCCGCTTTCTAACCAATGCTGGATCACACCGAGGTGGGCCGAGCTGACATAGGCGATGAGAAATTCAACTGGCACAAGCATGTCTTCTTGTTTTAAATTGGAGAGGATATTTTGATAAAAGGTCCTTTTAATTAATTCCTTCAATTTTTCCTGAAAGGCTGCATCTCCGTTTGGGCCCAAGACAGCCTTCATAAAACTAGAATTCTCGTGTAAGTATTCAAACAAGTAAACAATAAACGGAAATGGCTCCTTTTGACCATCAAAGCTTAAGGCGTCTTTTGGATTGATCTTAAGAGTTAACTTTTTGATCCCGTTGATAATTTCTTCTTCGCATTGCTCTAATAAATCGTATTTATCCTCATAATGTAAATAAAAGGTTCCGCGATTAATATCCGCTCTTTCCGTTAGATCACGGACGGTAATCGCTTCAAATCCTTTTTCCTCCATTAGCAAAGTAAGAGCATCGCGGATCATCCGCTTTGTTCGAATAATTCGTCTATCTGCCAGCCGCTCAGACATGTCCACATACCCCCAGTAAACTTTTTTATCGAAAGATTAAACCTGAACTATGGTTGTGTTAATTAATAGACAAAGGTTAATTCATTGTTTATTGCTGTCGATGTTACACCAATTATAATAAACTTATTGATGGATAATCAACATGATGTTCATTTATTTCAAAGCTTGGTCGTCATGATTGCTTTCATTGTAAATTTAGAACATAAACAAAAGATAAAATCGTACATTAATGCTCAGTTTGCTGTGTTGATTTCAGTACCTAACACTACGTAAATTTACGTAATGTTAAGCAGTTTTTTTGTAATTGTGTAAAGGGGATTATTGGTATATTTGTAGGCTTTGTGGCTAAACCTATTGTGGTAATTTCCATTTAAGAAAGGTGATTAAGACATGATTCTAAGCTTGATGCAAAGCTTTGTGTTTCAAAATCCGGAAATTCTTACTATCGATGGAGCGGCGGCTATTGTGTTTTATTTCACGGTGTATTCGTTCATTGGCTGGTTGATTGAAAATAGCTATAGCTTCTTCACAAAACGGGAATTTTTTAAAGAGAATTTTTTATTTGGCCCCTTTAAACCGATGTACGGCTTTGCACCGGTACTCTTGGTTTATTTGATTTCACCTGAAACAAATTGGGTTATCGTAATCTTTTTATGCCTTTTCATTCCGACCCTAGTCGAGTATGTAAGCGGGGCAATGCTGCAGAAATGGTTCCATAAGCAATGGTGGGATTATTCGGATACACCACTGCAGCTTCATGGACATATCTGTTTACCCTTCTCCATCTGCTGGGTGTTCTTATCCCTAATTTGTTTAAAATGGGTTCATCCTGCCATTTCTTTTATGTATGGAGCCATTGAACCATATTGGGTATGGGTCTGGACTGCGACAGGACTATACTTCCTTGCCGATCTCCTATTAACAATTCGAAAACACACCTTACAAAATTTAACAAACGGTGCCTGACACCATTTGCAATAAAAGCACTCCTTCTATGGTAAAAAGAAGGAGTTTTTGGTGTTCATCGTAGTTTGTTTCTTATAGTGCTGTATTCATAAAAGATTAAATTTCAATGAAAATATGATAGATAGGAAAAATAGTGCTACATTGTAGAAAAGGATTCTGCACATAATATTGTGAATTGCCGCCTTGGGATAAACACTAAAAAGGAGGGCTTATTATTAAAAAGCGAATTTTAGTTGTTGAGGATGAAAAACAAATCGCAAAAATTTTAAAGATTGAACTCGAGTTTGAAGGCTATGAAGTGGTTGTTGCCTATGACGGAAAGTCAGGATTGCAAGCCGCATTGAACGATAAATTGGATTTAATCCTATTAGATGTCATGCTGCCCGAAATGAACGGGATTGAAGTTCTTAGAAAAATACGAGTAGAGAACAATCTGCTTCCTATCATCCTACTAACAGCCCGGAATATGACGATGGATAAGGTCGGCGGACTTGATCAGGGAGCAAATGATTATATTACTAAGCCATTTGAAATGGAGGAAGTATTGGCAAGAATTCGGTCATGTCTGCGTCAGAATTCCATTGCTGTTAAGGCTTCGCAGCCTGAAGAAACTCTGTTATCCATTAAGGATTTAACCGTAAACCTTGATACGAGAGAGGTGATCAGGGGTGGGGCTTCGATTACTTTAACGCCCAAGGAATTTGATTTATTAGCCTATTTGCTTTCCAATAAAAATAAAATTGTCACCCGGGAAAATATTATTTTTCATGTGTGGGGCTATGAATATGAAGGGGAAACAAATGTAATCGATGTGTTTATCAGACATTTACGAAAGAAAATAGAAGAAGGCTTTTCTGACCCTAGCATTATTCAGACGATCAGGGGGATTGGATATACAATAAGGGAGAAGTAAGCAAATGAAGATTACGACCAAAATTAATCTGATCACAACCGCATGGATACTCTGTGTGTTAATTGCTGTAAACACAGTGGTCTTTTTTTCGTTTTTGAATATTACGGTCAATATGGAGGATAATACCCTTTTTCAAAAGGCAGGCCAATTGATAAAGAAGTTAAATCAGGATGATACTCCTGCAGCTATTAAAGAAAAATTAACTCCATTTCTGACGCCCCATTCTTTTATAAGAATCATTCAACCTGACGGGAAAATTGTCAATCAGGTAACAAATGATACGTACTTGGCCGCAAAAATAAAACCGCAATTTGCCAGTAAAAAAGGGTCGGAAAGGCGTACCATTAGGCTAAAAAATCAAGAAGAACAAATTGCGATTGTCAGGGTACCATTCCAACAAGACGGGCAAGTTTTGGGCACACTTGAGTTTGGAGAGAAATTAACCGGATTGGAATTAGGAAAGGACTTATTACTTTCTATTCTTGTTTTTTGTACGATTCTAGGAGCGGTATTATCACTGCTGGGCGGCAGGTGGCTGTCCAATCTGATTATGAGG
>Ga0213822_1000689_pt1 | contig 24000 bp, 35 predicted proteins | sample MC6MC0908MG_FD_179872 | JGI IMG/M metagenome (GOLD analysis project Ga0213822, IMG submission 179872) | Enriched soil aggregate microbial communities from Iowa State University, Ames, United States - MC6-MC0908-MG | ecosystem: Environmental > Terrestrial > Soil > Unclassified | place: USA: Iowa...
GGTACGGGCAGTGACACATGATGAAGTAGCGAAGCGTATTAACCAGCTTGTCAGTGAGTATCAGTTCCCGCTTCCAGTCCTACAAGACGTACAGAAGCGGTTAAGTGACAGCAACTGCACCCATTATGCAATGCAACAACTTAGATATTTAGAAAACAATATGCATGCTGGTATCGCCACAAAAAGGGAGGATTGAAACAAATGATTAATCGTGTCGTATTAGTTGGCCGTCTTACAAAAGATCCTGAGTTACGCTACACACCGAACGGGATTGCATCTTGCCGCTTTACAGTAGCCATTAACCGTACATTTGCCAATCAAAATGGTGAGCGTGATGCAGATTTTATTAACTGCCAAGCATGGCGGAAAGCAGCTGAAAATCTAGCAAACTATCAGCGCAAAGGGGCACTGATTGGTTTAGAGGGACGTATTCAAACACATAGTTACGAGGATCAGAATGGACAAAGAGTATATATCACTACTGTTGTAGCAGACAGTATCCAATTTTTAGAGACACGTAGTCAAGCTAGTGGTCAACAGCAGCCTAATCCATATTCATCGCAACAGCAGCAGCCTCAATACAGCGGACAAGCTTACGGCAACAGCCAGCCAAAATATACTGGTGGACAGCCGCAACAGCAATTCGGTGGTGCTATCCCAGGGCAAGGTGCTTATCAGCAAAATCAGCCGCCTATGAATCAACCTAGCTATACAAGAGTAGATGAGGACCCGTTTGCGAATAGTCGAGGACCGATAGAAGTGTCTGACGATGATTTGCCATTTTAGGAGGCTGATAGGATGAGTCGTTGTAAAAGATGCAACAGACCCTTAAAAAATGGAGAATCCATTGTAAGACAGTATGGGGTTACTTGCTGGAAGCGGCACTTGGATGATCTTGAGCAAGAGTTTTTGAAGAACCAGCTCACCATTTATGACGTGCTAGAGGCAGAAAATCAAGAAGAAATGAGGGCGCAGAATGTTTCATAAGCAGGCAATTAAACAACGTGCAAAATCAACAATGCATGCCAATCGCGGTAAATTTTTAGAACGTATCATTGACATGGCTAATACAAAATATCGAAATGCAGGTTTAGCAGATATTCGTAAAATTCCAACTCCTGTACAAATTACAAAGGATAAGGGCTCTCAAATAGAGGGACGGAAGGAAAAGCCTGAATGGGTGGACTACGCAGGAGTCTGCAATGGACGAGCAGTCGTATTTGATGCAAAGGAAACGAGGGGCAAAAGTTTTCCGCTCCAAAACTTACATGATCATCAATACGAATTGCTCCGCTCCTGGTACGAAAAAGGCGCTATCACTTTTCTACTTGTGTATTTCAGCGAGTTGGATAAATACTATCGCTTACTATTCCCACCGCTACAAGCAGCTTGGCATACAGCTAAAAGTGGTGGGCGCAAATCGATTCCGCTTGAAACATTTGAAGAACATGCAAGCGAAGCTGTATCAATGGACGGTTATACATTGCACTACTTGCTACCATTTATCGAAAGTAGGTGGTGAGGATGTTACAGGGAAAATGTGTTGATACGGGTGGCTCTACTAATCTTACAAAAGGTGAACTGTACTATCTTTTCCCACACGGCGGTCAAGCATATTGTGCTAGCCGCTTCCCTCGAGCTGGATCTCACTTTGGAGCCTATCAAAAGAATCAGTTTGAGCTAGTGGACGTTGCTATTGATGCGCCAACTCAAATACTTAATAAATATTTGGCCCGTGTAGTGAAGCCACCCTCACATTTTTATCGAATTGATGAGGAATACATCATTACGGAGCCACGAGCAGATGGTTACTACAGTGTGTTTTTTAAGCATCGTCCAGATGGTCCTCCGATTGGCTCATATAAAGGTACGGGATGTTTTGAGCGTATTGTGCTTTTTGAAGAATCAGCAACAGACATAGCTAGCGTATTAGAAGCGGCTACAGTGAACGAAAAGCTGGAAAAGGTGCAAGAAACGGTAGAAATAGTGAATGTGCCTGTCAAAAAACAAAAATATGAGCAGTTGAGTTTATTTTAGGAGGGATAGAAATGAATGAGCAATTAAGCTTCCGTGATGAATTACGAAAGCAAGAAATAGAACGCCCTTGGTTTTTACAAGCAAGTTCCGCACCAGTTGTCCGATTTGAAGGAAATCGATCAGAGCGAAATTTACCAAAAGGATCATTATGTTTTGTTAATGGTAGTAGATCAGGAGATTTTGATACCCATGTTTGGTCCCGAAGTAAAAGTTCATTTGTCGATTACTTAGATTTAGTACCCATGAAAGTAATTGACTTTACAGAGGAAGAATTGACACGAAAATATCCAAAAAGGTGGGAGCATGTACGAATTATTTCAAATGCAACACTACAAGTTGTAGACGAAGGATTACTTTCTGTCATTGGACCACAATGGTGTGAATTAACAGAGAAACTTTCCAAAGGTGGATATACCCAAAATCGGAGAGTGGATATGCTAACTAGTCATTTCGAAGGTTACCAACCCACACGTCTATTGATCTACAAAGACGAATTAGAGGAGAGTACAAATGAAAGCAATCACAATTAAACAACCTTGGGCTACTCTTATTGCTTTGGGTGAGAAGCAGTTCGAGACACGTAGTTGGCAGAAGAAATACCGTGGTCCTATTGCTATTCACGCTGGCAAAACAATGGATATGGAATATTGCGAATATCCACCAATTAAGAGAGCGCTTCAAAGACATGGAATTGAAAATGAAGATTTACCACTGGGGGTTGTCATTGCTACTGCTAAATTAATTGACTGCCATTTGATACCGAATGAGTTAAGTGCTGCAGGCATTGACTTCGGCAAAATATTAAAGGGTGCTGAACTGTACTTTGGTGATTTTATGGATGGTCGTTATGCATGGGAACTGAATAAAGTGAAGGTGTTAACTGAGCCAGCGCCAGCAAAAGGAAAGCTAAGCCTATGGGAATGGAAAGAGGAAATGGGGTGAAATTTTGAAGGTATCTGAAATGCTTCCTCCAGAGCAACAGACTCAATATATTTTACTAGAGCAAACTGATAAAAATTATGAGGTGCTTTTGGCTGGAAACCAGGAACTATATTAAAAAGGATTTCTATTTGGTACGGTTCCAATGGTCTTGACCGTCATTTAAAACAAGCCTATTTTGTTCCAGCAAATTCGGATAGCAAGAATTATCAAATAGCTTGGAATGATCACGTAAAAGAAATAACAGGGCAATTGGAGCTAGATATTTGAAAAATCAGATTCAGTAAAGAATAGGAGGTACTTTATGGATAGTAAAGAAAGAAGTGCGTTATATTTCGCTATAGGTTATTTAGAATCTACTGCGAAAGGTATGGATGATACCAAACCTGAAATTGCTAAATATGCTGCTGATTTATTAAAACTTATACAAGAACGACTGGCGGAAGAAGAAACGAACAACTAAACGAAATGATAGTTATTCGAAAGATATTGTTCAGTAAAGGAAGCGTGTATAAATATTAAAAGAAAAAAGGAGTAATTCCTACGCAAAAGGTTAATCACTCCTAACTACGAAATCTATTATTTTTAAGTTTTATCTTTATATCTCTAGACAATAGGACTTAACATTTTAAGGATAATAGAAGCATTTACGTTTGTTTGTGTGCCTCCTGCCAATGTTTGAAGGATTACTGCTGCGGCGGAGGTATGATTTCTAAGTGTAAGAATACCGCCGGCAGGGATAGCAATTATCACCTGACCATTATTTTGTTGAGTACCAGCCCCTGAACCGTAGACTGATTCAGGAATCGGTACACCATTTAAAAATAGTGTGAATTGGTTAGGTTCAACACCTGATACGCTGAAAGTAACCTCGTAGATTCCTGGTGTGGTAACAACAATTTGAGAGGTTCCTGGAATGTGCGTAATACCAGGTGTTACTATACCTGTTGAATCAAAAATAACAGCAGCCTCTAAAGCGACAGTTTGAGGACTTAGATTATATATATAACCATATTCACAGAGACCACTACATGCTGTTGGTGGTACAGGAGGGATAGGGCCAGTAATGCCACAGAGATCAACGGCTGTGAATGGTCCTATTTGGCTTCCACATAAGCAGGAACGTTTATTACAGTTACTACAGTTATCCATTTTTTCACCTCCATTTGTAGTATTTTATTCGAGTGAAATATGGAGTAAAGGGCAATAGGCTAACAATCGACTAAATTTAATCGTTCATTATTGAAGGTTAAGTTACTGAACATTTTGAGCATAAGACGGATAAAGAGCGATTAAAACATCGCTCTAAAAAATTCATAAAATCCCATATTCATCGGTATGGCCCATATAAAGAAACCTAGTAGGGCAATCGGGCCAAGCAAAAAGTTGTAAATCTTCTTTGGCAAAATATTGCCCAATAGGATTTTATAAATTACGGCACATCCTATCATTACGATAGGTAGCAACAACATCGGTGGAATGAAATATAGTAAACTCCCGCCAAGTGATAGTCCTGTAAATATGTCCATTGAATTACCTCGTTATGTATTTTTTGTAATTATAACTTAAAAAAAGCCGCAGCGTCATTACACGCTACAGCTCGAATTGGTTTCTGCCCTTTAAGTTCAGTCAGATGATTAATTATATCATAGGGGGCAAAACTATGACACAACAAATCAACACTTCTGAAAATGGGGTATATATCGTACAAGACGGTATCATTACATCACTAAAACCCAAACCGTTTGGGCAAGATACTATCGTTTGGCACAATGGACAAGTACTTGATGTGGAGCGGGCCGAACGTATTCGTATTAAAAAAACAAAATAATCGTCCTTACGGAAAAACCGATGGATACTAATAGTTGTTGGCAATTATGTCAGCACTATTAGTGTCCTTTTTATTTTTACATAGAATAGAAAGGAAGATGGCCATGTACTTTCCAGATTTAATCGATGAATACAAACAATCGCTAAAGGAGTTAAAGGAAGCTGGTGGAAGTCCAGGTATGGAGCGGGATATGTTGGAGGCTATTAAGTGGATGGAAACAGGCTATGATCCAGCTGAGTACCGAGCGGCAACTCGTCAAGATACGTTTGTCATGGACCATCACCTTATGCAGGATTTAATTATGTATGTTGATGCCGGTAGCTATGTACCTAGTTGGATAGAAGGAAAGGAAAGTGATGATGGTTCACGGGAAGCCGAAATTGTACGGATGGCAAATATAAAAAATAAAATAAATAATGCTTTGAAAGGTTTAACGGAAAATGAACGTTATGTATTTATTATGATAAGAGCTGAGGGGGTATCTTTTGGAAAAACAGCGAAGTTGCTAGGAGTTACTAAAAGCGCCGTACAGAGCTATTTGCGTCGTGCAGAAACCAAGATAAAGACTAATATTTATGTAAAAGTTGCGTAGTTTGCTATACGTTTACCTATATAGTAGATATAACTTTTTAAAGACGAGAAGAATTTCATATATGTAAAATACCATTATGTATTTATTATTTAAAACATAGGTTCAATACCCCTTTTCAGAGATATTGTACCGTTTATCCAGTTTTAATTTACTTACTGCTTAAAGAAGATAATAACAAGGAGCATTGCTACTTGTATATCAACTGTTACAGAGATAATCAAGGGTTTCACCTCCATCTTTGTTATATTGTATGAATTAACCACATCGTAATGACACTCTTAAAAAGAGTTATTATTATCACAGAATTCTATGGAGAAGAAACATTATTATGTATTATGTTATATAATTTTCAGTTTTAATAACTAAGTGAATACGTTGGAGGTGGTGGTGATTATGAGATATGGCTAGAGCAAGAGATCCAAGACGAGATCAAGCATATGATATATACAAAGCCCATAACGGTGATATAAAACTTAAAGATATTGCTGAACAACTTGGTATATCTGAGGGCACCGTGCGAGGTTGGAAGAATAAAGATTCATGGGATGATCGTCTTGAAGCTGAATCGAATGGAACGTTCCAATCAAAACAGCCGAAAAATACGGAACGTTCCGTAAAAAAGAAAACGAAAAAAATGCAACGGAGCAAAGAAACGCCAGAAGCGGAACCACAAGCAACTGTACAGTTTGAAATCGTCCCCAGTGACGGTCTCAATAGTCAACAGTTGCTTTTTTGTTTGTACTACACAAAGTATTGGAATGCCACGAAAGCATACCAAAAAGTGTATGGATGTGACTACGCTTCAGCAATGAGTAACGGCAGCCGATTGATAAGAAATGATAAGGTTCGAAAGGAAATTCATCGATTGAAGGCAGAGCTAGCAAATGACATTATGCTTGATGCCCATCAAGTTTTACAAAAGTACATCGACATTGCATTTGCTGACATTACCGATTTTGTGGACTTCGGCCTGCGTGAAGTAGAGGAGCCTATGTTAGATGGTATGGGGGGCGTAATCTTAGATGACGATGGAAACCCACGAATGCAGACATACAAGGTAAATACAGTGCACTTCCACGATGCCACAGAGGTAGATGGCACGATCATAACCGAGGTCAAAAAAGGCAAGGATGGCGTCAGTGTGAAGCTTGCTGACAAAATGACCGCACTTGCAATGCTATCAAAGTACACCGATTTATTAAGTGATGAACAGCTAAAACGGTTACGTGAAGAAAAATTAAAAATAGACATTGCAAAAATACGTTCTGAAACAAAAGGTGCTGGAGGTGGCAACACCACAGGAGTTGATTTAAGTAATTTAACACCAGAGGAGTTGAGAGCAATTGCTAATTCTAAGCGATGAGGAAATGAGCGCCTTGGAAAATGAAGCGGATAAAGAACTTGCACGCCGCTTCTACCGTGATTATGTTGAATATGTACATCACGGCCATTATGAGCACTTTCGTCACACTGAATTAATTTGTGATGTGCTCCAGCGTGTGGCCGATGGTGAACAGCTATCTATATTAATAGAGATGCCACCACGACATGGTAAAAGTATGACGGTAACAGAATCGTTTCCGTCTTTTTATTTGGGTAAAAATCCTGATAAGCGGGTAATAGCTGCTGCATATTCAGATGGGTTAGCAACCAAGTTTGGTCGTCTAAATCGTAATAAGTTTAATGAGTTTTCGCATGATCTATTCAATGTGCAATTATCTGAGTCCAATGCCGCTACAAAGGATTGGGGAATCCAAGACAGACGTGGTGGAATGATATCCACTGGTATAGGTGGTTCTATCACAGGGCAAGGCGCAGATTTAATGATTATCGATGACCCAATCAAAAATATGAAAGAAGCTATGTCGCAAACGATAAGAGATAACATTTGGGATGAGTGGGAGGCAACATTGTCAACTCGTCTACATGATGGAGCATCCGTAATCGTTATTATGACACGGTGGCATGAGGATGACTTAATTGGTCGTTTGCTAGCTCGTAGCCCTCGTAAGTGGGTGCGATTGCGATTACCTGCCATTGCAGAGGACGAAAATGATCTATTAAACCGTAAAATTGGCGAGCCGTTATGTCCAGAGCTCGGCTTTGATGAGAAATGGGCTGAGGATAAAAAGGCAGAGGTTGGATCACGAACGTGGGCATCTCTTTACCAACAAAGACCCGCTCCTGCAGGTGGTAATATCTTTAAGCGTGAATGGGTTAAATACTATGTGCGAGACGAGCAAATGAAGCGGGATTGGGGTTTAAGTGATGATGTTATTGTATTACCGATTCACTTTGACAAAATGGCTCAATCTTGGGACTGTACATTTAAGAAAACAGAAAGTAGTGACTTTGTTGCGGGCCAAGTATGGTCACGTAAAAAGGCACATTATTTCTTATTAGATCAGGACCACAAACGTATGAACTTCCCAGATACAGTTAAAGCAATTCGCGCAATGACTGACAAATGGCCAAAAGCTACAAGTAAATATATCGAGGATAAAGCAAACGGTTCTGCTGTCATAGACACATTAAAAGATGAAATCAGTGGCATTATTCCAGTGGATCCCGATGGTGGTAAGGAGGCACGTGCAAACGCGGTGTCTCCTTTATTTGAAGCGGGTAACGTTTATTTCCCTCACCCGAACATGTGTCCTTGGGTGAATGATGTCATAGAGGAAATGGTGAGCTTCCCTAATGGGGCTCATGATGACATGGTGGATGCATTAACACAAGCGCTTAATCAGCTATATACGAATAATTCAAGCTTGTTAGATAGAACAAAAAAATTGTTAGGCATGGGTAGGTGATGAAGATTGAGTGTTCTCGAAGTAGCTAAACAGTACAAAGAGGATTTTATGCAAGGACATGGGAAAGCGGGTGCTAAGGATAAGCTTACTCGGCAAGTGCCTGGTATTCGCAGAAAGTTAACACATGCTGAAATATCTGCTTTATATGCTGATAATCCGATTGTACAAAACATTGTTGATATCCCAGCAGAGGACATGACAAGACATTGGTTCACACTTCGGATGAAAGATGAACAACTAGCTCGGGATATTATGGGGCGATTAGCGGACCTTAAAGCAAAAGATGCTTTTAAGAAAATGAGGATGTACGAACGTATGCGTGGTGACGGATTTATATCATTAGGTGTTACACAAAAACATAAGTTCGAGTTAGAGCATCCTTTGAAATTAGATAGTCTGCTTACTATAGATTATCTGCATCCATTCTCATCGATGAAAGTAAGCGAGTTATTAATTAATGATGATGTATTTGATAAGAACTATGGAAGGCTGGAAAATTTACGAATTAGCCGAGCATCTAGAAGCGGAATACAATCCGTAGAGACAGAATCACTGGTTCATTATTCTCGTGTATTGCATGACCAAACGAGGCGCTTAGAGGATGAGGAACAGGGTATGTCGCTTTTAGAGTCGTTATATGATGCTATTACAGTACTTGATACATCCCTATGGTCCGTCGGCCAAATATTGCATGATTTCACGTTTAAGGTATATGAATCTGATGACATTGAGAATCTGACGAAAGAGGAAAAAAAAGAGCTCGCGATGATACTGGACTTTATGTTTAGAACAGAGGCGCTTGCTCTTATTGCTAAAGGAGAAACACTTACAAAGCAAACAACTCCCGTATCCGGTATGAAGGACTTACTCGACTTTGTATGGGATTATATATCCGCTTCTGCTCGTATGCCTAAGAGTGTCATTAAAGGACAAGAGGCTGGCACACTAACAGGTGCGCAGTACGATGTTATGAATTACTATGCACGCATTACTTCTGCACAGGAAAATGAAATGAAGCCGCTTCTCGAACATCTTATCCGAATGCTATTATGGGCTGAAAAAGAGCCTGGAGGTCGTATTAATCCAGATACAGTTGAATGGGAAATTAAATTTAATCCACTTTGGTCTGTCGATTCTAAAACAGATGCAGAAATCCGTAAAATCGTTGCAGAAACTGACCAAATTTATGTATCAAATGGTGTTATCTCTGCTGATGAAATTAGAGAGACCCGCTTCGGGCAGTTCGGCGTTTCTGAGGATTTCAAGTTTAGCGGCGATGATGCACAATGGCAACGTATGGCCAATGAAGTATACAGTGCATGGAAGGAAAATGGACAGCATGGCTAAACGTGTGCCACCTACTCGCTTTCCCGACGTTGTTGTTGCATCATATTTCCGTTCCATCGATAAATTGGTTCAAGAAGCGGGCAAGGCAACCCTTGCGTTATACGATACTGCAGTAAAAAGCGGAATGCAGAAAGATGGCCGAGGTTATGTGCAAGATGGTCCATTTGATTTTTTTAAAAAATTGACAAGTCATATCAAAAAAGCTGTTTCAATTGTGTATTCACAACAAAGGGTGAATAAAGCTGCTTCTTCTTTTATGAAAAATTTAAATCAGGTGAATAAAACCAATATGGAACAGCAAGGAAGGGTAAGAGGCATAGAACTAACAGCTACCGAATCATGGCTTGCTCCTTTCATGAAAGAGAATATCCAGAAAAATGTTGACTACATTACAAATATCCGTGATGAATATACTGAAAAAATTGAATCGATTATTTATGATGGTGTAAGGGATGGCAGTAGCTACAAAACAATCCGTGAGCAATTGGAAGAGCAAATAGGCATGTCTCAACGCCGTGCTAAATTTATTGCTATAGATCAATCAGGTACATTATTTGGACAGATGACAGCACAACGTCATCAGAATATGGGCGTAATGAAATTTAAATGGAGAACATCGAAGGATGAACGTGTCCGAGATTCTCATAAAATTCTTGAAGATAAGATATTTTCATACGATGATCCACCTTCTGTTGGGTTACCTGGTGAAGATTTTCATTGCCGATGTATTGCACTGCCTATTTTTGATGATGAAGAAGATTAATTTGTTTAAAACAGTAACACAAGAACAAAGTCGTAGTAATACGGCTTTTTATTATGTGGAAAGCAGGTGATTTATTGTGAATGGTTGGTTTCTATCAATAATTATTATACATGTATTGTCTTTAGGTATTACATTAGCTCAACATGGAAAACCGAGAGATGGTAAATATAACTTTTTCAGTACATTGCTTTCATGTGGAATTATTCTTACATTGATGTATTTTGCGATTAAAACAGGTTTTTAGGAGAGAAGAAATCTTATATATGATTATTCGTTTGAGGGGAGGTGAAACATTGAAATTACAACGCTATGACCGCAGTTTAATAAACGATTATGCAGAAACACCAGAAGGGTATTTAACGGTACGTGTGCCGATTACTCGTCCTGGTGTTTTTCCTTATGCACGGCAGGATGGTACAGTGCAAATGGAAGCTAAGTTGCCTGATGAAATCTTTAGTGATCGCACTATGAATTCAGCCCGCTCCAAACCGATTACAGATGAACACCCTAATGAACCGGTTACTTTGGATAATTATCATGCTTATGCCAAGGGGATGAGTCATACAGACGCTCACGTGGAGGACTTGAAGCTTTATGTATCGATGACTATCACTGATAAAGATCTTATTCAAAAGGTTTATGATGGTAAACGAGAAATCAGCATCGGATTCATGAGTGATGTTGTGGCAGAAGCGGGGACATATAATGGGCAACCATATGAATATGTACAGCGAAACATTGAAATTAATCACATTGCAATTGTAGAGCAAGGGCGAGCTGGTCCAGAGGTAGCCATCCGCGCAGACAGTGACGCATGGCAAATTGATTCAGATGAAGGAGGAACAAATAAAATGGCAAAAATTAAGATTGAAGGTTCAGAGTATGAAGTGGATCCAGCAGTAAAATCATACATCGATGCTCTAAAAGCGAAAGAAGAAACAGCTAAAGTCAAGGGTGATAGCATGGACGCGTTACAAGGGCGATATGATGCGTTGGAAGTAAAGCTGCAAAACGTTGAAACAGAACTTGCTAAAGAGAAGGCAAAGCAAGTATCAGCAGATGAATTGGACAAGCAGGTAGAAGCGCGTGTGCAACTCATTAGCACAACAAAGCCACTTCTTGGCGATTCTTTCGATTTTACAGGAAAAACGGAACGTGAAATTAAAGAAGCGGTTATTTCAACAACTAAACAGGATTTTAAAGGCGATGGGAAGTCAGATGACTATATCAACGCCTTTTTTGATGCAACTATTGAGCAAGTCGCTTCACAAGGATTTTCGTCTACCGGGTCTAATTCCATTATTACTGGTGATTCAAGACAAAATACAGATGTAAATGCAATGCGTGTACAGCGTTTAAACATGCGTTCTTAATTACTAATTAAAAGGAGGGCTATTCCATGGCCATTACAGAATATGGACAGTACATGCCACTAGCTGGCAGTCCGGGACAATTAGCAAACTATCAAGAGTATGCAGCAGACAGCTATCCAGCAAAAGAAATTATTCCATTTGGTGCGGCCGTTCAATTAGCCGCAGATGGGACAGGGGTTGTGCCAGTTAAAACGGATGGCAATCCGATTGGCATTGCTTTATCACGTGGTATCCATGATTACACGACAAATGCTGATGACCAAAAATATTTAGTCGGCCAACCAGTGCCTATTGTTAAACGTGGCAATATCTTTGTTGTAGCGGGTGGCGATGTTACAAATGGCGTTGCTGTACAAGTGGATGCAACGACAGGCAAGTTTGTTGCAAGTGGTGGAATCAATTTTTCTCGTGCTGTTTTTCGAGGAAATGCTACTGCTGATTCATTAGTTCAAATTGAAATTAATTTACCTTAAAGGAGGAACATAATTTATGTCACAATTCCGTGAAGATGCACTACTACGCCCACAAGATTTAGAGGCAGTAGACAAGAAAATTTATGAGCCAAAAAAAGAAGAGTTAAAGGCTCGCACCATTTTAAACGTTAAAACCGACGTACCTGCAGGTGCTGAAACTTATTCGTATGATGTCATGACACGATCAGGAGCGGCTAAAATTTTAGCACCAGGAGCAACAGACATCCCACTAGTTGATGCTGATTTAAAACGTCATACAGTCAATATTTATTCCATTGCTACAGCCTTCAATCTATCTGTACAAGAAATTCGTAATGCACAAATGGCACGTCGTCCTGTTGAGGTGACAAAAGCTGATACGGCACGCAAAGCCATTGCAGAAAAGGAAAATAAACTCGTTTGGATGGGTGACAAGGACCATAATATTTTAGGTGTGGTTAATGCCACTGGCATTCAAGTGCTCGCAGTGCCAAACAATGAAGCGGGCACATCAACAAAATGGAAAGAGAAAAAAGGTATCGATATTGTAGAGGACATCAAAAAGGCGAAGAACTTAGTTAATAAGTTACCTGGTCATGAAGCAGATACGCTTTTAGTAGCTGCAGAACAATACGAACATCTAGAAAAAGTCTACAATGAACATACAATGCAAACATGCTTACAGTACATTCAGTCACAAAATTGGTTCAAACGTATTGATTATACATCTGATCTTAATGAACAAGGCACAGGCGGGACAGATTGCTTTTTGGTATTTGATTCCTCACCAGATGTTGTTGAAATGCTTGTATCGATGGATATTACACGTCATCCGCAAGAATACAAGTTCCCGAATTATAAGATTCCGCTTGAAGAACGCTGTGGCGGTGCAATTGTGCGCTATCCAATGGCTATTGTGCGTGGGGAGGGTATCTAATGCTAGTACACAACAAAGGTAATTACACACGTATTGCAAATGATATAAAGGTTATTCCGGGGACAAATACATTACCAGAAGCTGAATATTTGGCTTTTATTACGCATCCAATCATTAAAAGCTTGATTAAAAGCGGCGAAATTGTGGTGCCAGAAGGACAAAACACAGCTTCTCTAAAGGATTTAGATGCAGATGAAGCAATTAAACTTGTAAAAGATACGTTTTCTATCGAATTTTTAGAGAAATTTAAAGAGGATGAGAAACGTAAAACAGTTCTAGCAGCTATTGATGCTCAAATTGCTGAAATCCAAGGGAATTAATATGAAAGTGAGGTATGGATCATGCCTGCTTTAACAACAATTGAACGTGTGCGCTTACTAGGAACCGAATTTGAGGTTATTTCTGATATGCGGTTGGAGTTATATATTGAGGATGCTTCATTGGAAGTGTCCTCTTTAGGCGTTCCAGAGGCACATCATGAGCGTCTTACACGTTATTTAGCTGCACATTTAGCTATTTTATCTGGGGAGCCAAAACAAGCTATTATTCGTGAAAAAGTAGATGTTATTGAGCGCCAATACAGTGATCCAAACAAAAATATTGGGCTATTGTCTTCTAAATACGGTCAAGAATACCAAAGAATTTTAGAAGATTTAGCTGAGCTAGAAAATAAGCCAAAAAAACACTTGAATTTGATGGTGATATAAATGGGAGTCCGTATTATTAGTCGGAATAACAATATTCCACGTGTGATTCAGTCATTGAAGGATTTGAAAAAGTATGATATCGAAGTAGGGATTTTCGGTAGTTCGGGCACTGAATATGTCATGATCGCAGGAGTACAAGAATTTGGTATTACTATCCGTAAAGAAAGAGGTTCTATTGTAATTCCTGAACGTTCTTTCTTGAGGTCTACTTTCGATGATAAGAATAACGAATGGTTCAAGTTTATGAGAAAACAAATGGAACATGTTATAAATGGTCGGATAAACGCTCAAATGTTATGTGAACGTCTTGGTGCCAAAATGGTAGGTGACATTCAGGAAAAACTAACGGATATAAACAGCCCACCAAATGCACCTGCTACAATTGCAAAAAAAGGGTCTAGTAACCCTTTGATTGATACAGGGGGGTTGCGTCAAAGGATCACATGCAAGGTGGTGAGACGTTAATGCCTGAAAAAATGCTGTTTGGTTCTGTCATCCAATCGCAAGGGGTGCCTTTTATTGCCCATATGCAAGGCAAAGGTGACTATGTTGACGGAGAATGGGTTACGGGGCAAGAAATACCTAAGGAAATGACAGGGATTATTTTGCCTCTCAGCAATGACGATTTAAAGTATGCGGAAAACGGCACATATACAGTGAAAGAAAAGAAACTACTAACCATAGATCAAATACCAGAAGGTACAAAGGTAGAGTACAATGGGCAAAAATACACTCTTCAAGCTTTTAAAGACTATTCTGTATATACTGACGTCAATATATATTTGCTGAGGTGGCGAGAAAAGTGAATTTAATTAAATTAATTCGCAAACAGCTCTTGGATGACACTGATTTAACGATTATAAGGGCAGATCAAACAGGTGATATACCAAAATTACCTTATGCCACTTATAAAGTAATAGGTGACCGCAAAGGTGTAGGGCAAGAAGATGTATCCCACGTTAATAAGCCTGATTCCTTATCAGAAACCAGAATACAAGAACGCAATGCAACTATTTCTTTTCACACTTATGGAACTTCGCATGATAACGCTTTTGAAGTGGCTACTCAACTTCGAAAGTGGTTTGAGTGGCGAGGTTCTTTATTTTTAGATGAGATTAATGTTGCAATAGTAAATCTAACTGATGTAACAAACCGTACTACCTTTTTGTTAGATTCCTATGATGAAAAGTGGGGATTTGATGTAATCATTCGTTATCTTGATATTGAAGAACACGATATAGATTACTTCGACAAAGTGGAAGTAGAAATGAAACTAGGAAGGTGATTAAATGCGCTATGTTGATGTGCAAATTTCAAGAGAGACAAAGCCGATTTCTGAAAAAGGTTTTGGATTACCTTTGTTATTAGCGACTAGTAAAGCTATAGATTACAAGGAATATACAGGGATAGAAAGTGTAGCAGAGGATTTTGAAGAAACAACAAATGAATATAAATTACTATCACGTATGTTTGGTCAAAATCCAAGGCCAACGGAAATTGCTGTTTTTGGTGTTGCTTATAATTCAGCAACTGCAGAGCCAACTGCCTTAATATCATCTCTAAACGAATTAATTAAAACACACAACGACTTCTATTATGTTGTAAGTCCAGAGCAAGGAGATGAGGAAATCACTGCCTTAGCTGAATGGACTAATACTAAAGATAAAATTTATGGTGCTACAACGTCAAATGTTGAGCTAGCTGAAAAGTTAAGAGGATTATATGATAATGCATTCCTTGTAGTTCATGATCAACCTAATACGTATGTAGCTGAAGGGCTTATTGGTGTTTGTGCACCAAAGAAAATTGGGGCATACACATGGACATTCAAAAATGTACAAGGTGTACCTGCTGTAAAGTATGATAATACAATGATTAATCGTATTCATGCTGCAAACGCTTCTACTTATATTAATGAAGCAGGGTTGTTATTGAACTCGAAAGGGGTAGCAACTAGTGGTGAGTTCATTGATGTTATTCAAGCAACGCATTATCTTAAAGCACGTATGGCTGAAAGCGTATTTAGATTGCTTGCATTGAGAGACAAAGTTCCAGGTACCGATACAGGTATTGGTTTAGCTGTTGCAGAGGTGGAAAGCGTACTTGCTTCGACAGTAGAAAATACAACAACAGGAGAAGGCATTATTGCCCGAGATGACGCAGGTAATCCAATGTATACAATAACTTTTCCTAGAAGGAAAGATATTCCAAAAAATACCCTAGCACAACGTATTTTGCCCGATATTCAATGGACTGCAACTATTGCAGGGGCATTCGAAAAAGTGCAAATTCGTGGCGTACTAACTGTTTAAGGAGGGGTTTAGATGGCAGAAACTTTTAATTTTAAAGACACTGTAGCGATTGTTGGTGGCATAATCCTTACTGGTTTTATGGATGGCACGCCAATCGAAGCTGAGAAGAATGAAGATACATTTAGTCAACATGTAGGTGCTGATGGATCTGTTACTTACAACGAATCAGCAGACGAAACAGGTACTTTTACATTTACATTAAAACAAGATTCCAGTGTTGTACCAATGTTAGATGCGTTGTTGAAATCGAAAGAATCATTTAACGTTTCTCTCAATGATGCAAAACGTAAGAAACGTGTGAATGGTATGGATTGCCGTTTTGCAAAAAACCCAAACTTTTCTCGTGGAGCAGAAGTTGAAGGGGTCGAATACACAATTTTAGCAGCACAATATAAGGAGGATTAATTCAAATGGCATTTACACCAAAAACAAAAGAATTTACGTCAACAGCAGGTAATGATTACACATTCCAAAATGTACCTAATTCAAAGCAAGCTGAAATTATGGATGAGGGTACAGGATTACATGGGAAAGTTCTAAATTCAAGAATGATGCCCCTTATGTTAAAGCATGTGGTAGTTATTCCAAATGAATTAAACATGGATGATTTTGAAACATGGGAGGAGTTAGAGGAGGTCACTAACGCAGCCTTTAACTTTCTTCGAACAGGAAAGTAATAAAATAAAAAATCTTTCAGGGATGCAAAGCATCCCTTCTTTTTATGAAAAAGCAGCAGGCGAAAAATGGTGGAAGTACGTAATTGGATATCACTATAAAATTGATCCACATTCGGTGGAAGATTGGGATAACGATACTATTTTAGAAACACTCGCATCCTTAAAAATGCTAGGGGTGATCAAATGAGTAGCGCTATGCGTGACATGTTTGTAGGTATATATTTCCGCGATGAAGCAACAACCACCCTACAACACTTAAATCAGGTCATGGATAACATTGAGGATGAAATAGTTAGTGTCGGCCAAGGATTAACACATACAGCACAAGGTTTTAACCATTTCGGTCAAACAGGCCTTACAGCTTCACAACACGTTGCAAACGGATTAAATACTGCTGAAACAGAGGCTGGAGAATTAAATCAAGAAGTACAACATGTTAGCAAAACATTAAATGGTTTTAAATCAATGATGCGTGGTCTTGTAGGGATTGTTGCAGGTGTTTTTGCTGTTAATAAGGTTAAAGAGTTTGGATTAAGTGCTATTGAAGCAGCCGCAGGTTTCCAAGCAATGGATGCGCAATTTGAGCAAGTTTTCTCGGATGCACAACAACATGCATCTGAGGGTCTGAATAAAATTGCAAAAGATACTGGGATGCTACCAGAAAGGCTTAAAGGTAGTTTCACTCAAATAGCAGCGTTTGCCAAAACAACTGGAGCGGACACTGCAGATGCTTTGTCTTTAACAGAGCGAGCGACTTTGGCTGCTGCCGATAGTGCTGCATTTTATGACCGATCTATTGAAGAAGTAATTGAAAATATGCAATCATTTTTAAAAGGGAACTTCGAAAATGATGCGGCATTAGGTATTTCAGCAACAGAAACTACACGTAATGCTAAAGCAAATGAACTGTATGGTAAATCATTCACTAAATTAAGCGAATCCCAAAAGCAACTAACTTTAATGGCCATGGTTGAGGATGGTAACAAATTGTCAGGGGCGATGGGACAAGCATCACGTGAAGCAGATGCTTATGAAAATCAATTAGGGAATTTAAAGCAATCTTGGACGAATTTAAAAGGGAAAATTGGTGGCCCACTCTTACAACCATTTGTTGATGGTATGGCTTCTACGTCACAGTGGATCGAAAACCTAGATACTGATAAGTTAGTCAGTAAAATAGATCGAGTAGTTTCTTTTGTGGGTACAGCTAAAGATACTTTCATGTCATTGGTTAATGGTTCAGGTAATGTATCTAATTTATGGCAAAACTTCGGTCTACCTAAAGAGACTAGTGATAATATCGCTTCATTTGCAGACACAATGAGTAGTACAGTGGCTGTGGGAATTGACGTTGCAAGTGTTGCCTTCGATGGTTTTAAAACTGGAGTTAGTTGGCTTATACAAAATAAAGAATTAGTAATAGCTGCCACAGCGGGTATTGCGGGTGGTTTTGCTGTAATGAAAACAATCTCATTTGTAAAAACAGCATTAGATTTATTTAAAGCCAGTACAATTGCCTCTACTTTTGCTACCCAAGGCTTTAACGCAGCTTTGAGAGCTAATCCAATAGGAATGGTTGTGACTGCAGTCGGTCTACTAATTTCTGGAGGGATACTGTTATACCAAAATTGGGAGACCGTTAAAACAAAAGCTATACAACTATGGCAAGTTATTGATAACAACCCTATATTATCTTTTTTAGCAGGACCTATAAAAGGGTTGATTTCTGCAGGTATCACAATTTATAAAAATTGGGACACGATAACTAGTAATTTCAATAATTTCAAAAATGCTATCACAAATTTCAAATTGCCAAAATGGGTTTCTTCTATCGGAAGCACAATAGGTAAAGCTGCTGGAGCAGTAGGTAATTTTATTAGTGGTTCTCATGCTACTGGGCTTGAACGTGTACCTTATGACGGATATGTAGCAGAACTCCATAAAGATGAATCAGTTTTGACAGCAAATCAATCGAATATGTTACGTCGTGCTGGGATTTTAAGTCAAGGTAGTTCCGGTACTCCAGAATTAAATCTAGATAATAATGGCGGTTCTACTACAGGAGTACCTCAGGCTACTAATGTTGAAAGTGGGAACAACGCTTCTAATAGTGGTGGTGGACATCAATTTATTTTTAATATTTCAGGAACTAATGCAATCGATATTGGCAGAGAAGTACGCGAAATTATAAGCGATATTCTTGATTCAGAGATGCAAACAACGTAGGGGGTGAATGGAATGCCGTACATTAAGGATGTATTAGTCGATGTAATTACAAAGATATCAATGCCTGAATCCTCTACTACTACTGACCATGCTCTTGAGGATGGTGAGCAAATAACTGACCATGTAAAAAGTAACCCTACATCCATTTCATTAACAGGTGTAATCCTTGATGATTCGGAAGCGAAGGTTTTAAAATTACGCCAATATCGTGAAAAAGGCACTATCTTTGATTTTGATTACATGACATCTTTAAAGCATGTGGTTATTACTGATTTTAGCCGAGACTATGAGGCTAAGATTAAAGATGGATATGCATTTACAATGACACTAAAACAAATAAAAGTGGCTAAAGTTGCTAAATTTGTTAGTGTGTCTATTCCTGTTAAGAAGCAAACGAAACCAGTAACTAAAAAAGGGCGCCAACAGACGAAAAAGACACCTACTACAACAACAAAAAACAATAAAGAAAAATACACCACACCACCTAAGAGTTCATCAAGTGGTGGTTGGGCAGCAATGGAGGGGCGCAAGTAATGGATGAATATATTGACATTGATAAAAATGAGATACCTTATACCTTTGAAATAGAGTTAGCTGGTGAAGTATTTGAAATTGAAATCAACTACAATCAAACACATGATTTTTTCACTGTAGATCTATTCAAGGATGCTGGTGTTTTGGTTGTTGGAGAAAAACTAATCCTTAATCGCCCTTTGTTCAGAAACCATGTCAACATAGACTTGCCAAAAGTACAAATCATTCCTAAAGACCGAGCTAATTCAGTTACTCGTATTACCTACGATAATCTGAACGAGACGGTCTTTTTGTATGTGGTAGGTGAATCAGATGAGTAATTTATATATGCGTAAAACTACATTTTTAGTGGGTGGCAGAGAAATTACAGATCCATTAACTATTAAATTTAGTGTTCCTTTTGGTGATAACGAAAAAGTTGATACAATTGATATCCAAGTTTACAACCTTAAAGATGAAACCATTAATTCTATTTCTACTAATCAAGCAGCTATTTTAAGTGCTGGTTACATTGATGATAATGGAGTGATTTTTAGTGGCTCACTAAAGAAAAAAGAAACGAAGTGGGAAGGGCTAGATAAAATCACAACATTCAAATGCATTGATTGTAGTTTGGACTATACAAACGGTGTTGTAAAACGGACATACGGTCGAAACACCCATGCATCACTTATATTGCGAGAATTGGCTCGAGATGCAGGTCTTGCGATTGGTGATATAGATTTACCAATCGACTTTATTTATCGTTCTGGCAAAACTCTTAATGGAAAGATTAAGTTTCAAATTGCTGAAATTGCGAAAGATTGTAAGGCAAAACAGTATGTAAATAAAAATCGACTTTATGTACGTGATCGAGCTAAAGGTGACAAAATAGGGCTGGATATATCGAAAGAAACTGGCTTGATTGATGAACCGGAGGAAGTCGAAGAGGAAGTAAAGGATGAGAAAAAGTCTAAATCCAAGAGTCCAAAGAAGAAAAAGTTAAAAGGCTACAAAGTTAAGTTGTTGTTAAATCATAAAATCACAACAGATGTCATTATTAAACTTACATCTAGAAAAGTTAGTGGAGTATTCCGTGTATCAAAAGGTGAGCATAAGGGGGATACGTCTGGAACAGAGTACTATACGGTATGTGAGGTGGTGCCAGTATGACGAAAACATCAATGACACAATTCGTGAGTGAAAACATTGAGGAAAATTTGATGAATATGAATACATGCCTAATATGCGAAGTACTTGAAGTAGACATGAATTTGTATAAAGCTGATGTTCTTCCTAAAAATGATCCAGAAGCAACGCCAATTTTAGATGTGCCTATAGCATTTCATCAAACAGACCAATTTACTATTCAAATCCCATACAAAAAAGGAGACAAAGTGCTCGTTGTGTGCTCACAAGCTGATATTGATCCCATTATGTTTGGTGGAGGAGAAGCTGCTAGTCGCTCATTTAGTGCTAACGACGCGCTAATAATAGGTGGCCTGAATCTTTTTAACACACCGATACAAAATGAACATCCTAATGACGTAGTAATTGGTACGAAAGATTTCTCTACCAAAATAGTTATAAATGAAGTTGGAGAAATAAGTATAAAATCTTCTAAGTTTAAAGTCGAAGCTGATGATATAGAGTTTGTTGGTGGTACTATCACTGCTAATGGTGAAGATTTGACTACTGATTTAGTGTAATGGGGGGATTCCATGCATACCCTTAAATATAACGATAATGGGGATTGGGTTCTAAACGAGCTTGTATATGGTGATGACCAGTTAATTCAAAACTATAAGCAATTATTACGAACTCGAGTAACAGAATGGATGTTTGATGATTACCATGGCTTTAGACGAGATGTAATCGAAAAAAAACTACCGAATAAAAAGGAAATTGTACAAGCTATGCACGATTGCTTGTATCAAGAACCTCGAACAGCAGAGGTACTTAGTGTGGAATATGAATTTAATCGTATTAAAAGGTTTTTATCTATTAACTTTAGAGTTCGTACTACAAATGGCAAGGAGATAGGAGGGGAAGCAGTTGTTAACCAAATATGGGTTTAAAAGAATGCGTACAGCAGATTACTTACCGATAATTCAAGAGTTAGCAAGAGAATTGTTTGGTGAGGATGCTGACCTATCAGACCGTACTCCTTTAGGAAAATTTATTTATCTGATGGCACAGCAAAAAGCTGAAGATAATGAGGAACTCGAACAAGTTTATAATGCTCGCTTTGTTGATACTTCAGAAGGAGCATCATTAGATGCTAATGTTAAACGTGTAATTACTCGCAAACGGTGGACTAAAGCAACTGGTGAGGTCATCGTCAATTTAGACAAAGGCGCAAAGATTAATATAGGTGATTTATTTCGAACAAAGTACAATGTGTATTTTAAAGCTTTAGAGGCCATAGATGCAATTGAAGATGGAAGCTACCGTGTAAGTGTAGAGGCCCTCGAATATGGCGCTATAGGTAATGTAGAACCTAATGATATTTCTATTATTGTAAATCCTCAATCAGGCATCAATTCGGTAACGAATCAAGATGCTTTTTTTAATGGTCAAGATGAAGAAATGGATGAAAAATTACAAGATCGTTATTACGAATCATTGGGAAAGCTAGGCTCTAGGCGTGTTGAATCTATTGAAGCGAATGTACTTGATGACGTGGAAGGAGTACGTGCTGCTGTTGTGATTGAAAATGACACAAATGTTGAAGATGCAGATGGTCGGCCTCCAAATTCGTTCGAAACGGTGGTATTAGGTGGCCTAGATGAAGACATTGCAATGGCTATATTCCGTAAAAAGGGCGGAGGAATTCGTGCATATGGATCAACTGTTTTTACTTATACAGACAACAGAGGTATTGTGCATGAAATAGGTTTTACACGTGCCTCAACCGTCAGTGTATATGTAAGGGTATATATCAAAAAAAATAACCAATTCCCAATAAACGGTGAAGATTTAGCCGTTGCTAATATTGTTAAATATATTGGCGGAACATACAACGATGAACTTTATCCTGGTGTAGGCATGAGTAAAGATGTTGTTTGTACGAAAGCAGAAGCTCGCATTTTATCAATTGATGGAGTCGATGATGTACGAGTAGAGTTTTCAACAGATGGAGTTACTTTTGAACCGCATAATGTAACCATTGCATTTCCTGAAGTTGCAGAAACTGATGAGAGTAAAATTGAGGTGATGAACCTTGTCTAATCAACGATTGCAGACATTACTTGATAGGATGCCTCGTCAATATGCAAGGGATGAGGATAGTAATAACTATAAACTCCTAAAGATGATTGCATCAAATAGTGTTGAAAACTTAGCTATACAACAGACCATTTTAAAGTATTGGGATGTAGATCAAGCTGAGGGGTACGGATTAGATAGACTTGGGAAAGATGAGGGTATTTCTCGTGGTAGTTGGGACGATGAGGAGTATCGCAAAATGATAAAAATACAGTGTCTCCTCAATCTATCTGAGGGAGATATTGAAACAATGAATAAAATCATGGACGCCTATATGGGTCATGATTTTATTGGCTTTGAGGAAGGTTGGCGAGAGTTTGAGCCAGCTACATTGTTACTTAATGTACGTACATCTGCTAAAACAATTCCTGATTCCTTAATCAAGAAAATTAAGGTTGCTGGTGTTGGAATTTATATTTTTTTAAATGAATTAAATGAATTTTTGATACTTCACGGTGGCACCTATTCATGGCAAATAAACCATAAAATTTGTGGACGTTTTAAAACAGCAAGAACTCATGGTGCACTTGGAAATGAAGTATTAATTGTTTCAAATAATGCTTATGGTTTCATTATGAACAATCGAGTTTGTGGCAGATTTAGAGCAGGAGGTGTGAGGAGTTGAACGAAATACAGCCTTTGATGATAGATTTAACTCAACAATTTTTAAGTAACCTTGTTGTAGGTGCAAAGATAACGATTGATGGAGTCGTTTATGACAAAGGAATCTATCATACTAGCACAAAGTATGGACTAAGAAAGTATGTGAAATTAACTCTGGAACAAGGCTTGGTTACACGTGCTGCTTTAGTAGATAGTTATGGGCGTGAATTGTATGTAAAAACAATGAACTATCAAAAAGGTTCACAGGGATATGTTATCGCATTTCCTCTACAACTCGAGGTGAAGGAAGTGAAAGTAAGTGAGTAAACTAATGAATGGTGAGATACCTTTAAATTTCAAAAAGAATCCCTATGAGCGTACCCAATGGCATGATGATATTAAAGATCCAGTCACAGGCGAAATTATAGATGATGGAACACCGTTCATGTCAGAGTTTGCAAATAACTTTGAGTGGGGAATTTTTAACGCATATCGCTTTATGATTGAAATATATCGGCAAATGGAGCGTATGCGTGTGCAATTGGAATTGGACGGGCGAGTACCTGGGAACTCTGGGACATTTGCAGATGTTTTAGATGGCAGCTCAAACAAAA
>Ga0213822_1000694_pt1 | contig 23748 bp, 29 predicted proteins | sample MC6MC0908MG_FD_179872 | JGI IMG/M metagenome (GOLD analysis project Ga0213822, IMG submission 179872) | Enriched soil aggregate microbial communities from Iowa State University, Ames, United States - MC6-MC0908-MG | ecosystem: Environmental > Terrestrial > Soil > Unclassified | place: USA: Iowa...
GGTGCATGAGGATAAGCAGGAAAGCTTCTGCGAACACCCACTTTGAGGAGTGGTGGTTTAAAACTTTCTATAATAACTACGGCATACGCGGCTTTTTAATTTAATCATACAGCCACAAGGCTTTGAAGCTACTCACCCTACTTAATTGGAGGGTGAGTTTTTTGTTTGATTTTCGTATCGTGTGCAAATCGTGTGCAAAAATTTAAAATAATACATAATAAATGGAGGTATGCTTTTAAAGCACTCCTCCATTTATTGAACAGTTATTGAATTTGATACTTCTATCATGGATTCTCCATTATTCGCTTCTACATTAAAAATGTATTCACCCGATTCTTTAAATTCAACTTCAAAGGAATACTTAAAGTATTTATTTTCCAGCTCAGTAGACATACAATTGTTTAAAATAAAATTATTCAAATTAGCATATCTAGTAGAGTTAATATTTTGACCATTTACTTTTATTATACAATTTTTGTTAGTGCTCAGTTTAATCTCTAATGGATTAGTTAATCCTATGGATGAATTTATATAAAGCTCTATAGGCACTACTCTATCCTTTATTATTCGTCCCCCAAAATTTTTTGGGTAAATTGAACATTGGAATAAGGATGTATTAGCACCATCTCTCCTTAACAAAAAAGCACTGATTTTACCTTTTTCTGCTTTTATTTGAGCATTTTGCGATTGTATTGTATTAAGTAAAAATTGAATGATTACCGCTAAAATAATTAATACACTTAGCCAAAATAAATGCAGTGAATTTTTGTAACTACCACCTAGAATAGAACCTAAAATGACTAATAAAGCTGTAATGATTATGTTAATTATTGTGTGTAATCGCATTAATAATATCCCTTGTAAATTTAATTAAATAATTTTCACTACTGTTATCTACTGAAATCTTGCCATTATGATAAACAGACAAGAATTGATTTTCAATTAACATAGTGAGTCTATCCAACGTATAATCATCTGCTAACTCTCTCAACTTCTCACTACTTACAGCATCTAAATAATAATCATCATCATCTTCATCTTTATATTCAACTTTTTTAATAAACCCATTTAAATTAGTTTGTATTTCCAAAAGTTTATCATTTTCAAGTATCTGTCTTTCAATAGTAACATTTGTCTTCTTTTGAATGTGATTAATTACATCGCTTTGATATTCTTTTAAAACTTCTTCTATCAGAAAATAATTACTATCTAAAAAGAAAAAACAGTTAACAAATTGAGTAAATGGAAGATGCATTTGATTTCCAACTCTTTTTGTCCCAACTAAATACTCATCTTTTAAATGGTATACTATATGAAACATGTTTAACTCAATTTCATTAAAGTGGAATAACTCAACATCTTCATGTCGCTTAAAGAAACTCGCCTTGTTACTATCCAATTTTTTCAGTCGTTTTGGTTTATCAACTTTAAATAAAGTAAAGTTCAAGGTTTATCCCCCCTCTTTTAATGTTTTAAGTACACTATGTAAATAAAGTATAAATTCTTCTTCAGATGAACCTCCTAATTCTTCTTCACTAATAACAATTCTATGCCCTTGACTATATAGTTTAACTGTTACTGTATTAGGTGCACCTGGTGCACTGTATGGTAATTCAAATGTAATATGCGACATCTTTCCATGCTCTTTGTAATCTTCATTTACTTGTGAAGGAAATTGATCATCTGCAGGGTCTATTTCATATGATACTCTTTTAGTGCTATCGCCAAATCTTTCAATTTTATCTAACTTAGCTGCCGTCCAATTAAAGTTTTCTTGAATTTCCCTTAAAAGAGCATCATCTATACGAAACGTAGTTGCCTCAACTCCTAAATCCTCAATCAATGATTTGACCTTACTCTTTGCATTTTCTTCACTGGACGAGTCAAATTTCAAAATTAAGTCACTTTGTTCAGAAATAATTGTAAAGGATTTACTATAATATCGGTGTTGAATTCGTTCTGTAGTCCAATTATCATTTACAAGTCTAGCTTCGTTAAAATAACCCAGACTACTTTGAGATGCACAATAACTTTCTATTACATTTGTTTTATCTCTAACTAATATATTCGAACCTATAAAGCCTTCTCCATTTAATCTTCCGTCATTAGAAATTGGTGCTCTTTTTTCAATCATTGCTTCCCGCAAAACACCTAAATCCAGTAATCCATTATCTGAAAAAAATAAATCTAATTGTTCAGAAGTGCTTAAGGTATAAAAATTAAAAAAACTCATAAACAATCCCCCAGTTATACGAAAAACTTTATCTATAAATAAAGTATCTAATAACACTATAAATTGTCAATTGAGTTTTTATTTACAAAATTCAATATTATATAGCTATACATAACCTTTCATCAAGTATTTTATTATTATTCCTCTTTTTTTCTAGTAAATAAAGTCAATTAAATTAAATAAAAACATCGTTACTCTTTATCCCTTTATTTGTATTCTGTCACTTGAACTAAGGTGAGATAATCTTGCGCTTTTTATGCGTCTTCTTCCGAGTCTTTTGTTCTGATGTTTTCGTTACTCAAAACATTTAATTCTGTATCATTTTCATTTAAAGTGTTAGTTGTTACCTCCCAAAGTTGACGTATGTCTTTTCTTCCATCCCCAAATCTTGAAGAATCTCAAGAGCTGTATCTGGGTTTGTCTTGGAAAGTTGACTTAATTTTATTGGGAGATACGCATACATTCTTGCTAGGTCTTTTTTAAACAGGATGTTATATACCCCATACACTACTTACGACGAGAAGTTAAAGGTAGTTTTCATCCATACAAATAAGGATGCACACTTTTTGTAGGTACTTATACATCTCAACAGGCAAGTTTTATAGGCTTGATTGGCGTACCTTAATATTTGGAATGATTTTGGTATGTCTTTTTGTTACCCCTCCGGACTTAATACATACATCATGATTCACTAATTGATTTCTTTTCATCTCTTTAACCAGCTGATCGTACCATTTTAGAACAAATGTTCCCACATTGTCAAGTCCTGTAATTTCTTGCAAATAAAAAGGAGGACCGCCAAATGTAGCATTTCATACTTTCATGGCCATTCGAGCAGAAATAATGAAGAAAATAAAAAGGACTCTCCAAAAGAAAGTCCTCTACATTTATTAATTAGCGTAAACCATATAATCGACTTCAACATCAGCCAGGAAGTGGTCTTTCAAATCCCCATTCCACTTTAAAACTTCAATATAGTCATAAGCTTCTGCTGCTTTTTTAAACATTAGCATTTCCTCGCTATCATTATCGAGTAGGATTACACCACTTGAACCCCTCCCCCCCCACTGGATTGGATGCTCTTTAATCGGAATTACATTTGATAATGCAGAAGCAATTGCTGGGGCCATGGGTGCTAATATCGGGAAGGATAAATCGGTGGCAACACTTTTCATTAAACGAAAAAATGGAGATAAGGTACTTTTAGTTATTAAATTTGATAAGAAGAAGAAGTAGAAGAAGGATCTCGAGAAGCTTTCCTGATTAATTGTTACTGAAGAGAAAGAAGAAGCTATCCAATTTTTCCAAACAATAAAAAGGACCAAGCTCAAATTTTTAATGAGTCCTGATCCTTTTGGTTTGGTGTGTTGTTTATAAGATTACAATGATAAAATAATACTACAAAACGACTTTTTTGACACTCTGATTTAATATCTTATGTTTTATATTATTGTGTAAATTAATTCAGGAAAGGTGGTATCACTAATAGAAAAATTGAACAAGTAATTAAAGTTAAGGTTACTTTATTCGGCAACTTTTTTTGATTTGGGCCTTCATAAAATCCTGCAAATTGTAGTTTATTACGATATAGGACAAACAATATTATATATATTGCTATCCCAGGCGACCAGCCGCCTCCCGTAATACTATCAACATCTATTCGTAAAGTGGAATAGATGAGTTTAACTCCTCCCCACATAAGGCATCCAAAAATCAGAAAAATAAATATAATTCTTATTAATTCTAAGAATACTCTCATTGTTTTCGACCATTTTACACTAACTTTAATCACCACCTATCTACTTCAATCGAGTGCGCGTTTTGAATAAGTCGAACCATCTGCTGTAGTAATAGTAACTTTAGCATTAGTATATGTATACACAACTGCTATTCCACCATAATCTACCATTTCGTCAACACTAAAAGATTTAGAAAAATCCTTTGTTTTTGACCTTTCTATTTTATCATCATAAACTATACCTATTCCATTATTCCCTATAAGTCCATAAGCTACATTAGAAATAGAAACATCTGCTTTAGCTGCATCATGTCCTTTTTTGAAGTTAACTACTACATTTCCTCCATAGCTATGATTTAAAAGATTAATATTAGAAGTAATACTTCCCGTAAATTGAATTTGAGCAGTAGGAAATCGATTAAATTTCTCTGTATGTGAACTTTTAAACATACCCACTCCTCTAGTTCGTTCACCTAATTGACTTGATTGATCAACGACGTTATAAGCATAGTTCTCGATAAATTCAGCATCTTCCATGGAGAATGATTCATTTAATTCATATGTAGAGTTAATTTGATCAAATCTATTATGAATTTCCTCAGATGTTAAATTCTTGTTATTATCATATATCAAATCATTTTTTTCAGTATTTACCGATTCTTCCGCAAAAGCAGGCACTATGCTAATGCTAGCTAAAGCAACAGTTAAAGTAGATGCAGCTATAAATTTTTTGAATTTCATAAGATGTCACTCCAAATATTATTTTAATATGTGTCATAGCTATAACAATTTTTAATTACTCGAGTAATTAACATCCTACCATTCCCATCTATTCCATGCAATTATAAATTTACCCATTTTTTAACGGTAATATTACCATTTTTTTGCTGCATAATTACCTTGCATAGTAAAAAAGATACGTTTAAGCATTTTCCAATCACAATTTAATGTTTTAACAATATTTTTAAAAAAATCATTAAATTCTAATTATTATTCCGAAAAGACCAGCTTGGCTAAATTAGCTTTGCTGGTCATAATTCTATTTAATGCGTTTTTGTTGAATCGTAATATTCAACCCGATTAAACGGTCAGTGGTCATAGTACCATTCTGTAAATCCTTCAAATGTGAACCTTTAATATTTACAGCCTGCGATATAGTTTTCTACCTCAGTTTTCGTAGTTGGTGAACCCGGATTACAATTTGTACTTGTCACTATCCCACGCTAAACGACTACTGTGATTACTTTTAAGCGTCCACGTAACAATTTGCCCTGGTTTTGTTCAACCTTGTGCATATAGATAATTTTGGCGTGCTTGGCTGTAGTATGTTTCAGTAAAAAAAATGTTACGAATATTAGCCTTATATCACTCTGGAATAACAATCAACACGCTAATTATGCCGCTGGTAATAGTTCGGCAAGATTTTACTTATAGCTCCCACTGATCCTTTAGCTTAGTCAAAAACTTCATCTTACTACCATCATCCCCTGATACATCTGGATGGAATTTCTTTGATGCCATCCTATAAATTTCATGTAATACTTTCTTTTCATCATCCGTGTAGTTACTTTGTGAAGCGGCAAAGTAACTACTACCACCATACGAATTGTAGTTACGCTTATTGCTTTCCTCATAACTACGCCTTGTGTATTCTTCCCGCACCTTTTTCTTAACCTTTAGCTCCTCTAAGTAAGCTGGATTACGCAAAATTCCAAATAAGTCATAACAACAACTGTATTCACATGCAAAAATCATTTCCGAGCGTTTAGGACATTCAGACATTTCAATCACAATGAACACTTATGGGCATGCATTGAAATCTGCGGATCGTGCAGCAGCTGATAAGTTTGAAATGCTGTTTTCGAAAAGTAATTCAAACTAGCATGTGCTAACGTGTGCAAATCGTGTGCAAAAATTCATTTAAAACAATTAAAAAATATTATATACGAACAAAAATAGAACACAGAAAACATTTATATATCAACATTCATCACAATTCATTCAATTGCAACAAAGTGCTGTCACCACATTTGAGGAGTGGTGGTTTAAAACTTTCTATAATAACTACGGCATACGCGGCTTTTTAAATTTAATCTTACTAGCCACATGGCTTTGAAGCGAATCACCCTTCATTATTGGAGGGTGATTTTTTATTGAGCATTGTTGCAAAAATTAATGATTATTAACGTTATAACTTAACACATACTAACATTCATCTCCGCACAACATAACCTTTTACACGAAGGCCCTTTGGTTTCTTCTTATCAACAGTTTTATTAACATCTGTGGAAGGTTTTTTATTGGTTGTTCTAATAATACTTTACGTAAATTTCCACTCATCTGCTTTACTTCTAAATCTGTAAGTAGACGATGGGAAGGGGCTAATCCCGTAAATTATTTTTCAATGACGTATAACCACACGTCACATTTGAGGAGTGGTGGTTCTTGTCTCCTAAGTTTCTTATTTATGTGCGCAATCATTTGTTAAATAATTCCCAAACAATTACAATTTATAATTGTAAAATACTGTTATATATAGTATTTTGAATCATCACTAAAAATTGTGGATGACTTTTGTTAAAACATATTCCATGTATATAAGTCGATTGGAGTGGAGACTGGGCGACTCCTTGGGGATCAGCGATAGAGGAACGAAGGCTAAGAGCATCACATCCTGTGATAACGCCTTCGTGACCTACATCGTGTAGGCCCGAGACCCTGGAGCGAAGCGGTATGGGGAACGAAGGCTAAAAACATCACGTCCTGTGATAACGCCTTCGTGACCAACTTCCTGTTGCCCCGACGCCCCCAGGAAGCTCTGCTCTGCGCGAAAGCGAAGCGTCAGCGGCAAATGTTTTATCTGTGCGAAAGCGAAGCGTCAGCAACAAATGTTTTCTGTAGCGAAAGCAAAGCGTCAGCAACAAATGTTTTCTGTAGCGAAAGCAAAGCGACAGCTACAAAGCGCCCAGTCGGAACGGAAATCAACCACACGTTATGGTGATGAACCAATATAATAAAAGGAGTTATTAGAATGAGCAAACCAGAATTGTATGTTAGTTTAGCAGTTGGTCCAGATACGGGTATGGAAGCGCATGCCTTACGTTCAACCCTTGAGTACTTTGGAGCAAGAGTTACAGTACATTGGATAGGCAGACCAAACGATCTTATTGATTTGTTATCTGGAGAAGATCGAGACGAAAAGATCGATTATTTAATTCTAAATTTCCATGGTGATGAAGGAAGATTATGTATGAATGAGCTAGGAGAAGATATTTATGAAAGAAACGAGCCCCGCGGGGAATTTTTTGGTCCTGAGGAAGTCATGCGTTATTCAAAATTAAATGATATAAAAGTTATTGCTGCAGGCTGTACATTAGGTGTTGAACAATTAGCATCGGCATTTTTAAAAAGTGGCTGTCATTCTTATATCGCTCCAAATGATTACATAGACGGCAATGCAAATCTAATGTTTTTAATACGATTTATGTATGAAATAATTAATAATAATAAAACTCAACAAGAGGCTTTTGACATTGCAAAATCTTTGGATGAAGACACTTCAATGTATCAACTTTATTTATCGTAAAACATATCTTTATATCTAAATGACATACAAAAAATAACCAGGTATTCACGATGAGCGCCTGGTTATTTTTTTAGACGGTTAGTAGCCTTTTATACAAAAATTAACTTTTTTAGTTTGAAATTTGTGTTTTCTTAAACATTGAAATCAATGCCACACCTGCTAGTGACACAATCCCTAAGAAGAATAATAAAAAGCCAATTGGAATCAAGAAGAAAGGTTCTTCTAAAGTGCCATCTGCAGCTACATTACTCCCAATGATTGCCTTCGCAATAAAACAGATTACTCCTAAAAGAATTGGTGTAGTTGCAATTACATATTTTGTTTTCATCATATCTTCCTCCATTAAAATTAGTTTAATTATTTTTGATATTCCAAGATATCACCTGGTTGGCAGTCTAATACTTCACATATTTTTTCTAATGTTGAAAATTTGATAGCTTTTGCTTTTCCAGTTTTTAGAATCGAGACGTTTGCCATTGTGATACCCAGTTTTTCCGATAATTCCGTAACACTCATTTTCCTTTTTGCCAGCATCACATCAAGATTAACCACGATAACCATGTTACACCTCAAATCGTTAATTCGTTATCCTGTTTAAGTTCACTTGCTTTACCCATCAAATAAGAAAGTAAAGAAGTGAATACAGCAATAACTACTGCAAAAAATAGAATAAGCAAAAGAATCATTAAAAGATTAGTATTGTAGTTCCCACTAATAAATATATAAAGCAGTGCGATGACATATAAAACTCCTTCTGTCATTGCTAAAACAGTTATACGTTTTAACCTATTTGCATTTTTTAATGTGAAATCGTTACCTATATTAATATCTGAACAGATACTCCAACCTATACATAAAGAAAAAAAGTAAGGAATGCCAGTTACCCAAATAAAAGCAATGAAAGGTTTATATACCTCTTTTAATGAACCAGAATCTAACAATATATTCTTCCCTGTCTCTGGTCCTACATAGCTACAGAACAACAAACCAAATAACCAACAAAATACAATAATTATTTTTAACCACTTTGCTAATTCCTTCTGCTTCATATTTCACCGCCTTCTCAACTTTCTAATGCTAGAATAATCGAAAAAACATCCTTAGTCAATACTTTTTTATTGTAAAACGATAAATAATTATTATTTTATAATATAAGCGATTCAAATCAAAAGACCAGATGCTCACAATAAATTACAGTTTACAATACCACCCATAATTCTTGAGATGTAGTCAATAGCCATAAAGCTGATTTAATACAGTCACATCCACTTCTAGACCATCCACGGCAAAAGAGATGATTGTGCCAATACTGTAGCAATCCATTTTTCCATTTGAACAATTCCTTTTTGCATAAAAAAAGCCCTCCACAGATGTGTGGAAGGCATAAACTCAAACGTTTGTGATTTTATAAAGTACAATCGATATAGAACAACTGCTTCTTTTTTCTAAATTAAATAACCATACCAACAATTGTAGCCGTTAAGATACTAACAAGTGTTGCTCCGTACAACAACTTTAAGCCAAAACGGGCAACTACATCCGCTTGCCTTTCATTCAAACCTTTTACTGCTCCGGCAATAATACCGATCGATGCAAAGTTTGCAAAGGATACAACAAATACAGAAATAATAGCCAGTGTATGTGCACTCATAGACTTAGCTACCTCTCCAAGGCTTGCCATTGCAACGAATTCATTCGTTACTAATTTGGTTGCCATAATTCCGCCGGCAGTAATAGCTTCTGCCCATGGTACACCCATTAGGAAAGCTACTGGTGCAAAGATATAACCCAATAATTCTTGGAAAGATATACCGATACTCATTTCAAATAGTGAATTGATTAAATCCATTAATGCTACGAAACCAATTAGCATAGCTCCAACAATAACAGCTACTTTAAATCCATCCAAGATATATTCGCCAAGCATTTGAAAGAAAGTTTGCTTATGTTCATCTTCAATCGTTAAGATATCTTCACTTTCTTCTACGCTATACGGATTAATGATTGAAGCAATAATAAATCCACCAAACAAGTTCAATACAATCGCCGTTACAACATATTTTGGTTCAATCATCGTCATATATGCTCCAACAACTGACATAGAAACGGTAGACATTGCTGAAGCGCATAATGTATACATTCGCTGTGGAGAAATCTTATCTAATTGTTTTTTTACAGTAATGAATACTTCCGATTGGCCTACCAGCGCAGAGGCAACAGCATTATATGATTCCAATTTCCCCATACCACTTACTTTACTTAAAAATAAACCTATCCATTTCATGAAGAAAGGAAGAATTTTAAAATACTGCAAGATCCCTATCAATGAAGATATAAAGATAATCGGTAATAATACACCTAGAAAGAAGGAAAATTCTCCTTCATTCAGTACACCTCCAAAAACAAATGATACGCCAGTATTTGCGTAAGACAATAAATGATCAAATACATTTGTTATTCCTTTGATTAGAACATAACCAAATTTTGTATTTAGCAGTACTACTGCCAATACAAATTGGATGATTAACATAAGAACTATGTTTTTATATTTTATTTCTTTCTTGTTTTTACTCATTATCAGAGCTAAACCAAAAACAAGTAGCAATCCACAAATGGATATTAAGTATCTCATAAGTTCCTCCATAAATTTCAATAATAATTTTTAGACGTTCGACCCCAAAACTACAAAGCCATTCTTTCGCTTCTTTATGTTTCAATATCGAAACTTGAAGAAACAGTCATAGATCTTAATTTAAAAAAGTAGTCAGACGTCAGACAAACAATTTCACTATACAGTTTTTTAACTACCTATTCAATAGTTAATAGAAAAAAAATATGTAATCACTTTCATCATGTTAGAACCTTCTTTATTGTGTGAAATTTTTGATATATTATGTCCACCGTTTAAAGAAAACTCAAATAAGTAATATTAAAACAAATATGTTCCGTTCGTTTAAGTATAATATTCCATAATCCGTATCAATTACCAATTTTCAGGCTCATCACCATAACGTGTGGTTGATTTCCGTTCCGACTGGGCGCTTTGTTGCTGCCGCTTCGCTTTCGCACAGATAAAACATTTGCCGCTGACGCTTCGCTTTCGCGCAGAGCAGAGCTTCCTGGGGGCGTCCGATGAGCCGCTTCACTCGCGTTGCTCGCTCCAGGGTCTCGGGGCAACAAATGTTTTCTGTGCGAAAGCGTAGTGCAAACGCAGCGTCAGCAACAGGATGTTGGTCACGAAAGCGTTATCACAGGACGTGATGGTTTTAGCCTTCGTTCCTCTATCGCTGATCCCCAAGGAGTCGCCCAGTCTCCACTCCAATCAACTTTTATACAAGGCATACGTCTTAACAAATGTCACCCACAACTTTTGGTGATGAGCCTATTTTCACTTATTGTTAATAACAAAAAAATAACCATCACCATCGATAAATTTTTGGAATGGCGAAATGGCGTTTTTAGAGGCTTCATAATATAGCGGGCTTAGAAAAGAAAAATTTCGAAGAGATAAGAGATAACAATCAATCAACCTGTATTACATGAACTTTATAGATTGAAAGCTGTAACTCATTGTAAGGTTGTACGCTAGTTTTCTAGAATATTCTTATCATCTAATTTTTTAGTATATTTCTTTAAAAACTTGTTCATCCTCTTAATAGTTTACTTGAAGAGGTGAATATAAAATGAAAAAATCTTTAATAGTAATTTTTCTAGTCATATTTACGCTATTGCTAAGTGGCTGTTGGAGTAAGCGTGAATTAAGCGATCTAGCTATTGTTTCGGCTTTAGGTATTGATAAAGTTAATGATGGATATTCTATTTCTGTTCAAATTATCAATGCTGGTGAAATGTCTGAAAATAAATCTTCTGGTAGTCAATCGCCAGTTACTACTTATCATGCAACTGGACAATCCGTATTTGAAGCTATTAGGAAATTAACTGCATCTTCTCCAAGGAGAGCCTATTTCACTCACATGCAATTAGTTGTTTTCGGGGAAGAATTTGCATCTGAAGGGATTGCGGAGGCTCTAGATTTTCTGGCTAGAGATCAAGCAATTAGAAGTGACTTTAACTTTGTTGTAGCCTATAATTCTACAGCTAAAGATATTTTAAATGTCTTAACACCTATAGAAAAATTACCAGCAAAAAAGATTCTAAATTCCGCACTTGCTTCCCAAGATGCTTGGGGCTCAACAAGATTTGTTGATACTGAAGATTTAATTTCTGAGTTGGGAGATGATGACAAAAGTACGGTTTTATCAGCAATAGAGTTAGTTGGGGACAAAGAATTAGGTAAACGTCCAGATAATGTTGAAAGAATTGAAACATCAGCAGTATTACATTTCACTGGACTAGGGGTATTTAAAAAGGATAAATTAATAGGTTATTTAACTGAATCAGAAAGTATCTATTATAATTTTTTAATGAATAATATTAAAAGCACAATCATAAATACCTCTTGTCCTAATGAAGGATCTATAACGACAGAAATAGGAAATTCTAAAACAACTATTCAAGGGAAATTTGAACAAGGGATCCCAAAAATAAATGTGAAAATTGATATTGAACAAAATGTTGCAGAAGTTAAATGTGCCATTGATTTATCAAAAGAGAAAACTTTAAAAATGATTGATAAAAAAACTGCTAACTTTATTAAAGAAAATATTGAACAAACCATTAATACGATTAAAGATAATTATCAAGTTGATATTTTGAACTTTGGAGAAGTACTTCATAAGGAAGATCACAAAGCATGGGATGCTATTAAAGATGACTGGTCAACAACGTTTCCAGAGTTAGAAGTCAATGTTGACGTTAATGTCAAGACGACTGGGACAGCGACCTTGGTTAATTCCATCGAAAAAGAATAAGGCAAAATTAACATGATGCATTTTCTACCCTTCTTTCAAATAACCTTCTACCGTCCTGTATAATTCACCTCCATTTTGCGCATATAAGTAGTAACAAGGGAGGTCATTACATTGAAGAAGTTATTTTATCTGTTTTTACTAGCCACATTATTACTATCAGCTTGCGGAAAAAATACCGCTCCAAAAGAAGTAGCCGTCGATAAAAATACTTCCGTTGAAGATATAGTGGGAGCTACCGTCAAAAATAAATTCACTGTTGAAGAAAAGAATGGGATTGTCACTATTTCCATTCAGGATGCAGATGTAACAAAAGGGGTAAAAAGTCAAATGCTGAAGGACTCTACAAAGATATTTGCAGAGCTGTCCAAGCTTAAAAGCGTTAAAACACCATCTATTTCCTGGTATGCACCATTAACAGAACCTGGTGGAGACAAAGATATGACTGAGGTATTAAATATTTATTTTAGTGAGGAAGATTTTAGAAAAGTTAATTGGACAAACTATGAGCAGCTAGATATTGAATCCATCGCTACTCATTATCATCAAAATGAAGCTTTAGGTCATTAGAAAACTTTCTCAGAAAGATACCCCTTTGTGTATAAAGAATGGGTATCTTTTTTATTATCCACTCACTTAACATACATACTAATTGCTTCCGACAGAAGAGATTGTTTTATTTTATAATGCGTCGCTTGCCAAACGCCTTTCCCATCTTTCAAAATGAATAGCTGGGGTGATTCATGCTTCACCTTTAGATCGTTTTCAATAATATTTGAGACATCCCTATCCTTCTGCACAATAACTAAATACTTAGGCAAATTAGTTTCTAGCGCTTTCAACTCTTTTAACGCTGAAATGCTACTAAAACATGTCATACTGAATTTTAACACTAGACAGGCCTTATCCTTAGATTGCTGTAAAGTATCTCTCCATTGCTCAGCCGTCTTAATTCTTTCCATACTTTGAACCTCCAACCTGTAAACTTTCTATTCATTATATACCATATAGGGTATTAATCAATTTTACCTTGGCGTAATTGCGTCAGCAAAAGGGGGTCGACTGTGCGGAAGTGAAGCAACAGAGATAAGAATCTTCTGTACCTGTCGCTACGCTTTCGGTACAAAATCATTTGCTGAATAAAGATAAAAATACGAGCCAACTATAACGAAAGCTCGTACCTCTTCTCACAATATTTAAATCCCCTCAGTATTCATTAAAACAACACGCCAGCCATCTGGATCTTCAATTGTGACACCTTTGTCAGCCCAATATGGATTTTCTGGCTCTACTTCTGGATAGCCCATTTGCAATAAGCGTTCCGCAATACGCTGTATGGTTGCAAACTTTGGAATATACAGTACAAGCAGATTATCCTTTGTTGGTGCTGGACATGGGCTCCCCTCAAGATGCTCTGTAAATTCTAAATGATAGCTAGCATTTGGAAGACCAATCATTATACCATTGTAGCCACGATGCCCTGTGAAAGAACCGATTTTTTCTAACCCTACGCCTTCACAATAAAATTTTTCAATTTCCTTTAATTGATCAGTTGGCCTAGCAATTCGTACTTGTGCCACCTGTAATTCATCTGACCATTGTTGTCTCATAGTTATTTTTCTCCTTTTTATCAATTGTATAATTGAAAACTAAAGCTAGAGAACAGCCATTGGTCTGAAAAAATGCTACTCTTTGATAGAAATACTTAAATACCCGCGGAGACAAGCAAAATATCCGCGATATTGGTTGAAATATCCGCGAATTAGAGACAAATACCCGCGCAAGCCACGCGAATATCCGCGAAGCGCCAATTTTATCTTAAAAAATCACAAATTCTATCAGCAGCTACTAGTGGATTTTCTTTTTCTAAATAATACTCCTCGGCCGGCCAATATCTTCTTTTATACTTATCTAGTCGTGCTTGAAAATCTCCAATATACACATCTCGCTGTAATACCCGTTCCTCTCTAACAGTTCTAGGGCATTCTATATATAAACGATAATCATAAAAACCTCTCCACTCACTGCGGAAAAGAAAGATTCCCTCAACAATAAGTATAGCGTTAGCTACTAATGTCATTTTTTTATCACAACTGGTGTCTGCTAATTGGTCATAAAATGGAAGTTGGAGCTCTAAATTATTATTATGTAATTGTAAAAAGATATTATGTTTAATAAAGTTGATATCCCATTGTAAATAATAATACTCATACCATTCGTCGTACCCAGTATTATAACGTTTGCTTCTTTCTACGATATGATTATCTAAATGGATCAGTTCTACAGCACAACTAGTTTTAAGCTCCTCTGTAAGCCTGTTAGCAATAGTAGACTTACCTGCGCCCCCTAATCCATCAATGGCGACAATGAAAGGTCTCTCTTTAGCAGACCTCATTTCAATCTGCTTCATGATATCGTTCTTAATTTCGCGTATATCCATTGATTGACACTCCTAACAACATTAAAATAACCAGCTCCTAGAAAAAGAACTGGTTATACCTATTTATTCCGTCAAAGCTACACTAAATGAAGCAGCTGTCTTCTCTTTTACTTCTTCTAAAGTAACACCCTCTGCTAATTCTATTAGCTGCATACCTTGCTCAGTAAAGTCGAAAACAGCTAGGTCTGTAATTAATCGATGCACAACGCCTTTCCCTGTTAATGGTAGCTCGCATTGCTTTTTAATTTTTGACTCACCGTTTTTATTGACATGCTCCATTACGACGATAACTCTTTTGGCACCAACTACAAGGTCCATGGCGCCTCCCATACCTTTCACCATTTTCCCTGGAATCATCCAGTTCGCAAGGTCACCCGTTTCAGATACTTCCATACCACCTAAAATAGCAAGATCGATATGGCCTCCGCGGATCATGGCAAACGATTCGGCACTGTCAAAGAATGAAGCACCTGGAACAGCCGTTACCGTTTCTTTGCCCGCATTAATTAAATCAGGATCGACTGCTTCCTCTGCTGGGTATGGACCAATGCCAAGAAGCCCGTTTTCCGATTGTAGAAGGACGTCATAATCAGTCGGAATTGCATTAGCAACTAGCGTTGGGATACCAATACCTAAATTGACGTTCATGCCGTTTTGTATTTCTTTTACCGCTCTATTTACTATTCTTTGTCTTGTATCAACCATCATGCCTCCCCCTTTCTCACCGTCAAACGTTCAATACGCTTCTCATAATTTTCGCCTAGTAAAACGCGTTGCACGAACACTCCTGGCGTATGGATATGATCTGGATCTAGCTCTCCTGCTTCAACAATTTCCTCCACCTCTGCAATTGTAATTTTCCCCGCCATTGCAGCTAGTGGATTAAAGTTACGTGATGTTTTTCTGAAAACTAAATTACCTAGCTTGTCTGCCTTCCATGCTTTAACAAGTGCAAAATCTGCGACAATTCCTTTTTCTAAAATATATTCCTTGCCTTCAAAAACCTTTACTTCTTTCCCCTCAGCAATCGGCGTTCCAACCCCAGTAGCCGTGTAAAAGCCAGGAATACCAGCCCCGCCAGCTCGCATACGCTCCGCCAAAGTACCTTGTGGTGTTAATTCTACCTCCAGCTCCCCACTTAAAAACTGCTGCTCAAAAATTTTATTTTCACCTACATAGGATGCGATCATTTTTTTAATTTGTTTATTTGCTAATAAAAGCCCTAAGCCCCAATCATCCACACCACAATTATTGCTGACAACTGTTAAATCCTTTGTTCCTTTTTGGACTAGTGCTGCAATTGATTTTTCAGGAATACCACATAGCCCGAAGCCCCCTACCGCTAACGTATGCCCATCTTTAATATCTGCAACGGCTTCCTCAAACGAATTCCACACTTTCCCATCCCCCATATCGAAACCCCCTAAAATAGCTCGTTTATTAAGAAAAATTCTACCTCAGAATCATTTTACAAGTAAAGGAATTAATTAGAATACTATTTATTCCAAAAAGGCATAAATTAATTTTCGCTCCCTTCTTCTGTACGAATTGTATTCAGTAATTGCTTTAATGCAAATGATTGATATGTATTCTTTTTCGTAATAACGCCTAATCGCCATGGCATGTCGAAATTATATAATGGAATAATTTTTACATTTTTATTGGTCTGCTTTGCGGCAATTGAATACGGTAAAAGTGTCACGCCTAAATTCGAGGATACTAGCTCCACTATTAAATCCCATTGCGAGCTTTTATAGCCGATTATTGGTGTAAACCCTACGCTTTTACATGATTTAATGACATAATCATGTAGTGTGAATTCCTCTGTAAAGATAATGAATGTTTCATTTTTTAAATCTTGTAATAAAATACGTTCTTGCTGTGCTAATGGATGGGACTCATTAATAAAGACACAAAATTGATCTTCTACAAATGATTGAACAGAAAATTTCCTTTCATCTGTAGGTATAACAACAATCCCCATATCTACATCGCCATTTTCTACTAATGTTCCGATCATTTTAGCCCCACGTTCCACGAGCTCTAAATGTACCTCTGGATATTGCTTATGAAACTTTCGAGCAATTTCAGGAAAGAATAGTGTGCCAATTAACGGTGGAATCCCTAATTTAATAGAACCTGTTTTAATGTTCAATAAATCATCCAGTAAAATATGTAAATCATGTACAGACCGCATTATTTTTTGTCCTTGTTTATAAACAATACTACCTGCGTCTGTTAATTCTACATTGCGTGTAGTTCGGTTTAATAGCTCCACATGAAGAGTATCCTCCAACTTTTTAATGCTTTTACTTAATGAAGGCTGTGACACAAAGGATTCACTCGCAGCCTTTGTAAAACTCCCATATTCAACAACAGTCATAAATGCTTTTAAATCTCGTAGCTCCATATAGACACCTCCATTTATTCTAATTTGTTATAAAAATTATTCCAAAATCCATATTTAGTAATAAATTCTTCTCGTTTTCTATTAATCCTTCTTCTAGAAAAATATCTAAGACAAATACGATAGCGACAATGTTTCCCCATGATGCCAATCATATTTAATTAAGCAATATTCGCGAATAACAGCCATAAAAATATTTCTACATTACGTTGTATTTATTGTCCTCAATTCCGATTTTTTCTTTAATTATTCATTTCTCTATGTACAATTAGCAATAAGGGATGACCGAAAAGGAAAGGGGATTTCTAATATGAAAACGTTAACAAGAATTTCAAATGCTATCATGGAAAAATATTTACCTGATCCATACATCTTTGTCACTATACTCACAGTATTAGTATTATTATTAGGGGTTACATTAACAGATTCTTCTCCACTCGACATGGTGACATATTGGGGAGGTAGCTTTTGGAGTTTATTAGAATTTACAATGCAAATGGTAATTGTCTTAGCTGCAGGCCACATTTTAGCGAATAGTCCTATCTTTAAAAAAGGATTATCAGCCGGTGCAAGTAAAATAAAATCACCAGGCATGGCTATTATTGTTATTACATTCGTATCACTAATAGCTTGCTGGATTAACTGGGGATTCGGACTTGTAATTGGTGCCCTCTTTGCAAAGGAAATTGCTCGGCATGTAAAGAAGGTAGATTATCGCTTATTAATCGCCAGTGCCTATTCAGGCATGGTTATTTGGCATGGTGGATTAGCTGGCTCAATTCCGTTATCCATTGCGACTGAAGGTCATAAGTTTGCTGACATCATGGGCGTCGTACCAACCAATGTTACAATTTTTTCAACTTATAACTTATTTATAGTCATAGTGATCCTCTTCACTTTACCTTTATTTAATCGTTGGATGATGCCAAAGGAAGAAGATACGGTTGTGGTTAACCCTGCTTTATTAGTGGAAGAAAAAACGGAGTTACCTAAGCCTGAAAACAATTTTGCCAGTCGCTCTGAGCGCAGTTATATTTTAACGATTTTAATTGGTATGATCGGACTTACTTATTTAATCTATCATTTTATTACGAAGGGCTTTGTTCTTGATTTAAATGTTGTAAATACAATTTTTATTGTGTTAGGTATCATATTCCACGGGACTCCGCAGCGTTTCCTTGCAGCCGCACAAGATGCTATTAAAACAACAACGGGCATTGTTTTTCAATTTCCGTTTTATGCAGGGATTATGGGCATGATGACCGCTTCTGGTTTAGCTGCTGTATTTTCAGAATGGTTCGTTAGTATTTCCAATGAACATACCTTCTATTTATTCACTTTTTTCTCAGCCGGACTTGTTAACTTCTTTATTCCGTCAGGCGGTGGACAATGGGCAGTGCAGGCTCCTATTATGCTAGATGCTGCTACAACTCTAGGTGCCGACTATGCTAAAACAGCTATGGCTATCGCTTGGGGAGATGCTTGGACAAATATGATTCAACCATTCTGGGCACTGCCAGCCCTTGCAATCGCCGGTTTAAAGGCTAGGGATATTATGGGCTTCTGTTTATTCATTTTATTTTTTACAGGAATTATTATTAGTATTGGCTTCCTTTTCATCTAAATATCGAGTATTTAAGCTTCACGGAATGCCATACATACGTTTCCGTGAAGTTTTTATGTGCACTTTGAATGAAGATAAATGGCATAGGTTTTAACAAGGCTACCTTAACTTTTTTTGTTATACTAAAGCACCCCGTTAGCCATCCATGAAGCGCAATAAACAGCACTTCATCACAGAAAATGAAAGATGATTAAGTTCTTTCATGGGAGTTGAATAAGAAATTTCTAACTTCTGTTTGTATCATCAATTTCAGAGTTTAAAGTACTCTCCCACCAAACATCCTTATTTCCGTTTAGATAATTTTTTATCAGATTCCTAAATGGATAAGGTTGTAAGTTTATGGTATCCAAGTCATCTGCATTACACCAAAAAAATTTAAGATGAGATTCCCTTGATCCTGGGTTAAGACCTGTTGTTAATTCTTCGTTTGTAACCTCAAACACTTGATTTATCTCGCAATGTAATACGCCCTTTTTCTCCCACTTATGTTCTACTAACCCAAGTAAACTAACCACTGTACATGTTATTCCTAATTCCTCATCAATCTCTCTTATCAGTGCATCTTTTGCACTTTCGCCAAATTCAATGTGGCCACCAGGTAAAAATGTATTTGGATGTCCAGTGGCTTGTGCAAGTAAAACTTTATTATCTTTTATAAAGATTCCCCTTGCTAAATGATGAAATGGATTAGACAAGAAATTCTCCCCCTACAATATGATTATTTAAAATACATTTGGTACTTATTTTTGTATCTCATTTATTAAACCTATAAATTTTGGATAGTCCTTGTTCAACCAAACTAAGTCGTTAGTTCAATAAGAAAAAAGCTTCACTCCTTCTTGAAGTAAAGCACCCGTTAGCACAATAAGGAATAGCTTATTTTTTACCTTTTAAGTCGCCATAATGGTCAACAATACTATTCAACTGGCGTAATGTTAAGGTTAAATAACTTTGTTCACTTTCAAACTCATAATGTAGAATATTCTCTTGGTGTGCCACTTCTTGAAAATATCCTTGAATGTTTATCTGACCAAACTTATCAAAATTAAGTTCGATTTTCAGATTATTCTCTGATTCTGAAAAGGTAACACTACCTTTTAATTCGTTATAACATTTCTTTAACTGAATGAAGAACTGATATACCTGACCAGTGGAAAACCATATTTCAGCATCTTTAACAAAACAATTTCCACTCTTTATGTCGATTTTGCCTTTAACATCATAACCGCCCAAATAACTTGTTTCATTAGGAAAACCATACACTTCGTTTAATTCAATTTGTATAAATCCCTGTTTACCAGCAATTTTAAACTCATTCACTTTTATCACTCATTTCATTAAGAAACATTAATTTAAAAATACCAAAACCGCCAAAACATAACAGTTGCTTGTTCAATTAACTTGCGTCGTTAGTTTAAGTAGAAAAAGGCTCTACTCCATACTTGAAGTAAAGCACCCCGTAGTTTAATAAGCCAGTTTATTGATATCTTTTTCGCTTTTTTATCCATAATTGGAATTTGTCAAATAGCTTAATCCCAATGTAACCATCCAAAATGGCGATTAGTAAAGCGATAAATATCATACTTATTCCAGTATTATCAACCGTAACAATCGGTTCAAGTAATCCAAAAATAAGCGAAAAAAGAATAGGAATAGTAAAACCAACCCAAACAGCAATAAAAAGGGTATCCATATTTATACACCTCATTCAAAAGTATCCTTTAAATTTTCCCTAATATTGCATTCAAATTTGTTAGTTTACTCATTGTTATTACATAAACAATACTATCAAAAAGCATATAATCAATTCATTGGATAAAAGTGGATTAAACTAAAAACATCCTTTACAAAGTTCTACTTAAACTAAACTGCTTACGTTAGTTTAAGTAGAAAAAGGCTTTACTTCTTATCGAAGTAAAGCCCTCGTTAGTCAAATAACCAACTTCCCTTTCACTACTGAATATCATCTGAACCATGTGCGTTCACTTCATCTATGACTATACTATAAGAAATATTAAGTTTATCCCAAACCCAAGCGTGGAAAATTCTATCTATTTCTATTTTTAATGCTTTATCGTCCATATCCTCGTTAATACCTAAATTTTCAAAAGTGAATGTCTCTTTAGCATCTGTGCCTTTATATTTGGTACTACTAAATGAAAAAGTAACGGTTTTACGCATTAATTTATCCTCCTATTTTAATCATTCATGGATTCGCCTTTTATAACAGCATATGGTATTTCTTCTTATTACACAAACCTGCACAGTTAGTTTAATAAGAATAGCGACGCTTATTAAACAATCGCGAATTATTGCTTAGTTTTTGTTGTATAGCTCATACAAATCTATAATTTCTTTGTGTGCTATTCCATCGTCTTGTCCTTCCCAATGAATCACCGCATATATTTTATCTATATCTTTAAACGTTATGGACTTTCCGTCTTTCGTTATTGGTGGTGGTCCTTCGATAGCTCCAGTATCAATCTCGTTTTTAAAATCTTCAGGTCCTGAGACTGCTTTACTTTGCAGGGTTATATCTTTCTTGTTTATAACGGCGTTCATTTCAAAGACAAAATAATTAGTAGTGTAATCATTTTCTCTTGTTTTAAAACGAAGCTTACCATTTCCCGAATTTAGAATCCCTGAAGTCAGATCTACTTGATAACCATCTAACTCCCAATGGGGACTTTCTCCCGATAATCTTAAATGATAAAAATCATTTGTGGCATTTCGATGATTCAAGTACATAACAATGGCTAATAATACGAAAACAATGAATATCAGTACTGGATAAACGATTTTATGAACCAAAAGCTTTCTCACCCCTCTGCTCTCTTAAACAATCTAGCCCTATAGTTCAATAAGAAAAAAAGAGCTGCCTATGCAACTAAATAATCTTCAACTAAAGCAGCCCAGTAGTTTAATAAGAAAAGCAAATCTAATAAAGAATAGTACATACTTATAATACGGTTCACCTTAATGTAGTTAGTTTCCATATATATCCTTACCAGCGATTCATCGCTATTTTCACCCAGACAACGTATAATAAGAGAAGCAGAAGAAGAATTCATTTTTCCTCTAGTTAAAAAAAGAGGTGCAATTACTTGAAACAGTTTGAAACAGCATTACCTGAGCAGTATGAAACATTAAAAAAACAGGCCAATTATACGTCTAGCTGGCGAGAGCGTTTAGACGCAGTCGAAATGTTATCGGCTTATCAACATGACAAAATCATAGATTTATTAAAAAATCGTATGCAGCATGATACTGTCAACAAGGTGCAATTAGCAGCCTATGAAGCACTCGCGGCGTTTGGTGAGGACGTAGAGAAGCCATCACCTGCACGTTTTGATATTATCAAAGGCACAGACAAAATTTTCCTACGGGTGAAAAAGAGCTTGCCTAAGGACCATACAGTGGCAGACTTTGCGGATAAACTAAAACGTATGCGTTTAGATGTCTTTGATGCGTATGAAGGCGACAAAGGTGTACAATTTATGAACTGGTTAGAGGAACGTTGGGCAAAACTATAATCAGTAGTTTTGCAATTTATGAAGGAAAGTCATTCTCTCCGTTTGTGGAGGGAATGGCTTTTTCTTATCTTACGCTGCGGTTCATCGAAACTAATATTAAATTGTATTACTTCTTTTCTTTGATCATCTATCTTTATTGTTTAATGATAAAACAAACACCTTATTAAACTAACCTGCTGCCCTGTTAGTTTAATAAGGTATAATTTTACATATCAATTATACTACACTTTCATTTAACAAATATTCCTAAAAATATCTTTAATCACAAATAAAAGCTGAACTAATAAAAAAATTAGTTCAGCTTAAAAATAACTCTTAATAATGTTGCACATTTCATAAAGGATACTGATGTAACAAGTGAATTACTTTAACTCTTGACTTTTAATAAAATTTTAGTGGGCTTTTTCTAATGCTAACTTAATGCCAAAGCCAATTAGTACTGCTCCTGTCAATCCTTCGATAACAGCCTTCGTAGTTGGCTTTTTCATAAATGCGCTAATTTTATCCAATAAGTAAACATAGAATACAAACCAAAATCCTGTTAAAGCGGTGTATATAAGCCCCATTATAAGAAACGGCATAAATGTACCGCTCGTGCTATCTACAAACTGCGGTAAAAATGTTAGAAAAAATACAGCCACCTTTGGGTTTGTAACATTCGTTAATAAGCCTTGCTTAAAGCAAGATTGATGCGAATATTTGTGATCAATTTGGGTCTCGTCTTGCGCAACAGGAGGTTGCGTGCGTATTGCTCGTAATGCCCATAGTGTTTTAACACCTAAATAACATAAGTAGACCGCTCCGACGTATTTTAAAATGGCAAATACATATGCTGACTTTACAATAATCGCTGAGAGCCCAATAACTGCCGCAAAAGTATGAATTAGTAATCCACAGCACGAACCAAGTAAAGTCTGTAACCCCCCTTTTCTGCTTACCGTAAGTGTATTTTTGGTTGCGATGGCCGTATCTGGACCAGGTAAAATAATTAACAAAATACACATTACTAAAAAAACAGATATGTTCACCATGTTAATCCCCCTTTTTAGTCAGAAAATTATAAAAATAATATTACCATATGTATAGGTTTACAAAAAGACGCGAAAGAAAATTTATCCAGGTATTTATAATTGACATATAACCTTAAGGTGTTATATATTCATAACACCTTAAGGTTATATTTTCAAAAAGGAGTTCATTTTAAATGACTGAAAAACTAGAGAATATCGTTAAAACAATTACCCTTAAAGCACCGATTGAGAAAGTATGGGAAACCGTAACGGATGCTGAAAAGATTGCTTCTTGGTTTATGCCAAATG
>Ga0213822_1000700_pt1 | contig 23550 bp, 29 predicted proteins | sample MC6MC0908MG_FD_179872 | JGI IMG/M metagenome (GOLD analysis project Ga0213822, IMG submission 179872) | Enriched soil aggregate microbial communities from Iowa State University, Ames, United States - MC6-MC0908-MG | ecosystem: Environmental > Terrestrial > Soil > Unclassified | place: USA: Iowa...
CCGGAAGATGCGCCGGCGGATGCCGCAGACGATTACGACTACTTGCGCAGTCTGTTGCCCGTTGGCAGTCCAGAGAACGCGTTACCCGTAACGGGGGACGTTGAGCTGGCCATGCTCATGCTGGTTGCGCACTGGCACCGTAACCGCGAGCCGGTCACCGAGGCCACGTCCAGCGGGTCGCAAAAGCTGCCGCTGGCAGTGGATGCCCTATTGCATCCCTACCGCTGGTTCACGCTATGAGAGAGCCAGAAGTGGGGGAGCTGAGTCACCGCATGCAGGTGCGCACGCGCACGGATACCCCGTTGGGGGCCGGCCTTGAGCCGGATTACACGCCGGTGTGCAAGCGCTGGGTGAAGGTCGAACCGCTGGGAACTGCGACCTACACCAATGCTCAGCAGACCGGCAGCAAGGTCACCCACCGGCTGTATTGCCGATTCATCAAGGGGCTGGACGCGGCGTATGAGTTTGTCGAGGCCGGCCGAGTGTTTCGTGTCCATCGTCCTACGGCCATGCGCGGCCGCAACATCTGGTCCGTGATTGAGGTTGAGGAACTGGGGCAGGAAGTCGCCCCGGGTGCCGGCCTCTATCCGCCTGAGTCCACTGGAGGTGGTTATGAGTACTAGCTTGACCGTGCAACCCTACCTGCACGTTGACGGCTTTGACGACCTGCCGAAAGATTTTTTCGATAAGCGCAAGGTCCGGGCCGGCATGCGCAAGGCGGGCCGGCTGGTCGCCCAGCGCGCTCAGTTGGCCTTAGCCTTGGCCAAAGGTCGGGATAACTACCCGGTGAGTCGTACCGGTACCACCGTGGATTCCATCCAGGTGAAGTTGTCCCGCTCGGGTTTTCTGGTGCGTGTAGCGCCGCAGAAGACCAGCGGCATGAAAGAGTTTTACCCCGCGTTCCTGCACTACGGCGTCAAGCGTGGCGCTCGGGTACGCGGCCTTGGTCCGGGCGTGAAGCGCCGTAAGCGTGGCAAGCGCGCCCAGTTGATCGCTGCCCGGCTGTCTGGTGAATGGCGAATTAATCCCCGCGCGAACTACATGGCCGAAGCTTTGGAAGATACCCGCGAGGATGTGCAGCGCATCCTTAAGGTGGCCTTTGCCCGTGCATTGGGAGGTTGAGTCGTGCGATTGACTCCGTTGATTGAGCACCTGAAACGCTTTTGCCCGTCATTCAGTGGCCGTATTGCCGGTGGCATCGAGCTGGAGGCTGTGTTGAATACAGCCAAGCTGGACACCCCGGCGGCCTATGTCATTTACACGGGCGATGAGGCTGGCGAGAGCCAGGCGCAGAACAGGGTGGTACAGGCAGTTTCTGATGGCTTTGACGTGGTTGTGGTGATGCAGACCCGTGATGAGCGTGGCCAGCAGGCGGTTGACTTGGCGCATGCGCTACGCGCTGAGCTGTTGCGGGCGTTGGTCGGGTTGGAGTCGGCTGAGCATGAGCCTATTACCTACGCGGGCGGCAGTCTTATGTCACTGGACCGAGCGCAGGTGTCGTATCGCTTCGGCTTCGAAGCTCCAAGCCAGATCGGCCGCACGCGGCCCGGCGATCCGCCGGAGACATGGCAGGAAGTCAAACTGGACGGCCTGCCGGCGCTGCAAGGCATCGACTTCGCCTACGACAGCCTTGACCCCAAAGACCCTAACCACACTGCGCCCGGCCCTGATGGTCGGCCCGAGGCGCGCTTTTCCACCGAATTTCCTCAAGGGTGAACCCCATGACTCAAATCACCGTGTACCCGGTAGAAGGGCGCGTTGCGCCTGATCCGGCCATGGGCGATACGGTGCCGGCCGAAGGGCGCCCCGTGACGCTCGATATCTACTGGCAGCGCCGCCTGAACGACGGCGACGTGACCCAAGAGAAACCCACCAAGGCGAAGGCCAAGGCCGCCACCGGGAGCGCTGAATAATGTCCGTCAGTTTCAATAGCATTCCCAGCGACCTCAAGGTGCCGCTGTTTTACGCCGAGGTAGACAACAGCCAGGCCAACACCGCGACCAGTGCCATGCCGCGCCTGATCGTCGGTCAGGTCAACGATGATGCCGTGGCCCCGGAAATCGGCAAGCTGACGCTGGTCCCCAGCCTGAGCCTGGCCAAAGGCATCGGCGGCGTCGGCTCGATGCTGGCCGAGATGTACGAGACCTGGCGCGGGATTGATGCCGCCGGGGAGGTGTGGTGCCTGCCGGTCAAGGCCACAGGCACCAAGGCGACCGGCAAGGTGGCCTTTGTCGGTACCGCCACGGCCGGCGGCCAGATCAACCTGTATGTGGCCGGCCGGCGCGTGCGGGCCACCATCAGCAGTGGCGCCACGGCGGCGGCCGCCGCGACAGCGCTGGCGGCGGCGGTCAATGCGGCCGGGCTGTCGGTGTCGGCCGTGGCGACGACCGGTGACGTAACCCTGTCCTGCCGCTGGTCAGGCCTGAGCGGCAACGACATTCAGCTGCAGTTGAACCGCCAAGGCCGGGTCAACGGTGAATTCACGCCGGACGGCCTGACCGTGACTGTAACGGCCATGGCCGGTGGTGTGGGTACACCTGATTTGGCCGCCGCTATCGCCGTGCTGGGTGACGAGCCGTTTGAATTCCTGTGCGGGCCGTGGGCCGATGCCACCTCGCTGGATGCCTGGAAAGCCCTGATGAACGACAGCACCGGCCGCTGGAGCTGGTCGCGGCAGCTGTATGGCCATGTTTACACGGCTTCGCGCGGCACGCTGGGCGAACTGGTGGCCTTGGGCGACACCCGCAATGACGCGCACGTCACCGTGTACGGCTTTGAGAAGCCCAGCCCGGACCCGGTGTGGCGGCAGGCGGCGGCCTACACGGCGCGGCAGGCGGTGTTTATCTCGGCGGATCCGGCGCGCCCGACGCAAACCGGCGAGCTGAACAGCATCACCCCGGCGCCCGCCGGCGAGCGCTTCATGCTGCTGGAGCGGCAATCGCTGCTGAGTCACGGCATTGCCACGGCGTACTGTTCCAGCGGCACACAGCGCATTGAGCGCGCGGTAACCACCTACCAGAAGAACGACTTCGGGCAGGCGGACAATTCGTATCTGGACAGCGAGACGCTTCACCAGTCGGCCTACATCATCCGTTTCCTCAAGGGGCGCATTACCAGCAAGTACGGTCGGCACAAGCTGGCCAACGACGGTACGCGCTTCGGCGCCGGGCAAGCCATCGTCACCCCGGCGGTGATCCGCGCTGAGCTGATCGCCGGGTACTACATCCTTGAGCAGATGGGCATTGTGGAAAACGCGGATGCCTTCGCCCAGTACCTTGTGGTGGAGCGCTCATTGACCGATCCGACCCGGGTCAACGTGCTGTATCCGCCGGATCTGGTGAACCAGCTGCGGGTGTTCGCCCTGCAGTACCAGTTCCGCCTGCAGTACCAGGTGTAAGCACAACCATTCACCGAAGCCCGCCACTGCGCGGGCTTTTTTGTAGGAGCTGCCCATGGGCAAGAAAGTCGCGGGAACCTGCTACGTCAAATCTGACGGTAACCAGTTCACCGTAACCGGCGGGGTTGAAGCCCCGCTCAGTGACAGAAAGCGCGAGTCGGTCGCGCCTGGCTACTTCAAGGAAGAAGACCTGGTGCCGTACACCACCGCCACGGTGGTCGACGACCCTGACCTGCCGATCGCGCAACTGATGGCGGCCACCGATGCGACGGTGACCACCGAGTTTGCCAACGGCCGCGTGTACGTTCTTTCCGGCGCTTACGTCGTGGAAGAGCCGGCCGCCAAGGGCGAAGACGGCACTATTGATATCCGCTGGGAAGGCACCAAGGGGGTGTGGCAATGAAAGAAGAAGTGATCTTGTCGGTGCCGATTCAGGCACACGGTGAAGAAGTAAGTGTGCTGCACCTGCGCCGCCCGACCGTTCAGGAGGTGCGTGCGATCAAGGCGCTGCCGTACAAAATTGATAAAGACGAAGCGGTCACCCTGGACATGGACGTCGCGGCCAAATACATCGCCCTGTGCGGTCATATCCCGCCTTCGTCGGTCAACCAGCTGGACCTTGCCGACCTGAACGACGCTTCCTGGAAGGTGGCCGGTTTTTTCATGACGCCGGCATCAGCGAGTACGAAGACCTCATCGCCGTCGTCTACGACCTCGCCTGGTTCTGGAAGTCAGACCCCGAACACCTAATGGCCCGAACGCTGGACGTGATTCTGGAGGCCGGCATGCACAGTCAACGTATCGCGGAAACGCTGAGGGGGGAGGATGGCTGACAAGTTTCAGTTGAAGGCGCTGATTACCGGCGTCGACAAGCTGTCACCGACTCTGGCGGGGGTGCGCAAGAACATTGCCGCGTTCCGCAAGAACCTGGACAGCACCGGCCTCGGCAAGATTGGCTGGAGCGATATCGTCACCGGCGGGGCCATGGCGGCCCCATTCATTGCCGGCGCGCGGGCAGCCATCGACTTTGAGTCGCAGATGGCCGATGTGCGCAAGGTGGTGAACTTCGACACGCCCAACCAGTTCAAGGAGATGGGCGATGACATTGGCCGAATGTCAGAGCGATTGCCCATGGCGGCGACGGACATTGCCAAGATCGTCGCGGCCGGTGGCCAATCGGGCATCGCCCGCAAGGAATTGCTGGGCTTTGCCGAAGATGCGGTGAAGATGGGCATTGCCTTCGACCAGACCGCCGATGAATCCGGCGACATGATGGCCAAGTGGCGTACCGCGTTTCGCATGAACCAGGCCGAGGTGGTCGGCCTGGCGGACCGTATCAACTACCTCGGCAACACCGGCCCGGCCAACACCAAGCAGATTTCCGGCATCGTCACTGAGGTGGGGGCGCTGGGTGAAGTTGCCGGCCTGTCGTCCGCACAGGTCGCGGCGATTGGCGCGACCATGGCCGGGGTGGGCGTCAAGCAGGACGTGGCGGCCACCGGCATCAAGAACTTCATGTTGGCGATGACCAAGGGCACGGCCGCGACCAAGGCGCAGGCAGACGCCTACAAGTCGTTGCGGCTGGATGCCAAGACCGTGGCCGAGAACATGCAAAAGGATGCGCAGGGCACCACCCTGGACCTGCTCAAGCGCATTGGTCAGGTGGATGCGGCGAAGCGCCCAGCGCTGCTGGCAGAGATGTTCGGTACCGAGTCCATTGGGGCCATCACCCCGCTGCTGACCAACCTGGAGCTGTTGCGGGGCAACCTGGAAAAGGTCAGTGATGCACAGAAGTTTGCCGGCTCCATGGAGCAGGAATATGCGTCGCGGGCGGCGACCACGGCGAACAACCTGCAACTGCTGCGCAACAGCGTGATGGGTGTGGCCCGCGAAGTCGGTAACGCGTTGCTGCCGGGCATTAACGCGGTAGTCGAGCAACTGCGCCCGTGGATCTCGCAGGCGGCGCAGCTGGTGCGCGACAACCCGCAGCTGGTGCGCGGCATCGTCATTGCCGGCGCGGCCTTTACGGCGCTACGGGCGGCGGTGTTTGCCGCCACCGTAGCGACTCGGCTGCTCGGGGTGGCCTTCGCAGCCACTCCGGTCGGCCTTATCGCGGTGGGTATCGCAGCAGCGGCCGGCCTGATCGTGGCCAACTGGGAGAAGGTCGGGCCGTTTTTCTCGGCGCTGTGGGAGTTGATCACGGCCTATAGCACGCCTTTCATGGACTTCATGAAGGGTCTGTTTGCCTGGAGCCCGCTGGGTCAGATTGTTCAGAACTGGGAGCCCGTTGCCAAATGGTTCAAGGACTTGTGGGAGCGGGTCAGCCCATACCTGCAACCAATCCTCAAGCTGTTCGGCGGCGATGAAGGCGAGGGGCTGACCGCCCGCGTACAGCGGTTGGCGTCGGAACAACGTCAGCGTAATGCCGGCGCGGGTGGCGGTACCGGCGATATGGTGATGGCCGGTGCAGGAACAGTCGCGCGTAATCGTCTGGCCGCCAATGAACGACAGTTCGGTATTAATCCGGGCGCCCTGCTGCAGGCGCCGGGCCGTATGCCTGAACCGGGTTCGCTGCTGCGGCAGTCTCCGGCGGCGGGCAAGGCCCAGCTGGAGGGTGAGCTACTGGTGCGCTTCGAAGGCGCGCCGTCAGGTATGCGGGTCGAGCGGGCAGCCAGCAGCCAGTCCGGCGTGACCGTAACGGCACAGAACGTTGGCCGGCGGACCATGGGGGGTACCAATGAGTGAGTGGCGCGATATGCGCCGCGAGGCATCGTTTCGCGGCGTGCCCTTTTGGGTAGACAGTGACAGTGTGCCGGTCGGCCGGCGTACCCAGCTGCATGAGTACCCGAAGCGGGACCAGCCCATGGTTGAGGACATGGGCCGGCAAACCCGGGAGTACAAGTTTGAAGGGTTTGTCGTCGGTAGCGATTTCATTGATCAGCGTGACCTGCTGTTGAAAGCGCTGGACAAGCCGGGGCCGGGGGAGTTGGTTCACCCTTGGTTCGGGCGGCTGACCGTGACGGCGGGCAAGTGTGAAATCTCGCACGCCCGTAATGAGCTGGGCATGGTGCGGTTCAACCTGTCGTTCATTGACGGCATGTTGACCTTCCCGGTGCAGCGGGTGAATACCCGTCGTCAGCTGGTGGCGCATGTGCCGTCATTGCTGGAGCGGATCAAGGCGCGCTTCAACGCCGTGATGGAAAAGGTCAACTGGGCGCGGCAGCAAGTCAACAAGGTGCGCCGGGCCATTGCCAGTGCCTATGCCTTCGCTATCAACTTCCTCAAGCCGTTGACCACGCTGGCGGCCGATCTGGGGGCGTTCGTGCAGTCGGTGATCAATGCGCCGGGCGCATTGGCGGCCAGCCTGCTGAGCGATTTGGCGAGCGTTGAACGCTGGTTCAGCGGGTACGGTTCCAGTGGTTCGCTGCATACTTCCAAGCGCAAGGCGCAAGCCATCGTGGCGTTGTCCACTGAGCGCCCGGCGACGGACGATCCCGACATTGCCCTGATCCAGGCGGCCGTCATTGGCCTGGTGCAGGACGCAGCCTTGGTCGACCTGCTGTTGGACATGGCCGAAGTGCCGGTGGCCAGCGTGCAGACCGTCGACGAGCCTGCAGCCTTGAGTGTTCAGCTTGAGCAGCAGGGGGCGACGGTCGCCGCCGGAAGCGAAATGGAAACGGGTGTGCCGGTCGCTGATGACATTCTGGCGGCGCGGGATGCGATCAGCGAGGCGATGTGGGTGGTGGCGGGGGAAAGCACGCCGGAATACTTCGGCGCGCTCAGCGATGCCCGTTTGGCCTTGGATCGGCATCTAACCGATGTGGCGCGCAGCGGCGTGTGGCTTCGGCCGTATCGCCCCCGCGTCACGGTGTCTTCCCTGGTGTTGGCCCACCAGCTGTATGGCGATGCCTTGCGCGGCGCTGAAATCGTTTCGCGCAATGCGATTCGTCACCCGGGCTTCGTGCCTGCCGTAGAACTGCAAGTCGCCAAGAGTTAAGCCATGGAGCCAGATAACACCGTCACCCTGAGCGCTGGCGGGCACGATTACGCCGGCTGGAAAGACGTAAGCATCAGTGCCGGTCTGGAGCGGCAAGCGCGTGATTTCACGGTTTCGATCACCTGGCAGTGGCCCGGCGGCGGTGATTCTCCGGTACGCATTCGTCAGGGGGAGGAAGTCGAGGTGCGCATTGGCACTGAGCTGCTGCTGACCGGGTATGTGTTCAGCACGCCGATTCGGTATGACGCCACGTCCATCACCCTGAGCATTTCCGGGCGCTCGAAAACCGCTGACCTGGTGGACTGCGCGGCCATCAACTCGCCCGGCCAGTGGCGCGGGCAGAGCGTGCAGAAGATCGTCGAAGCCTTGGCCGGTGAATACGGTATCAAGGTGGTTAACGAGGCGGCTGTAACGCTCGGGCTGGACGATCACACCATCGAGCCCGGCGAAACCGCGTTCGAGAGTATCGACCGCCTGCTGACGCTTTCCCGGCTGTTCAGTACCGATGACGGCCGTGGTCGCTTGGTGATTGCCACCCCAGGCACGGCCGGGCGCGCGGTCGATGCGCTGGAGCTGGGCAAGAACATTCTGACCGGTGATACGGCGCTGGATTTCTCCAACGTGTTTTCCGAGTACATCAGCCGAGGGCAGCGCAGCGGTACTGACGTTTCGTTTGGTGCGGCGGCCTCCGAGGTGGAGGCGCGCATAGACGATGACCGGGTGGCCCGCCGCCGCGTGAAGGTGATCAGCCAGTCAGGACAGCTCACCGAGAAAATGGCCCGCGACCGTGTGCAGTGGGAGCGGGCCAACGCGTTGAGCAAAGCCATGACCCTGAACTACACGGTGCAAGGGTGGCGGCAGAGCAGTGGCGAGCTGTGGCGGCACAACATGATCGTGCGGGTGATTGACCCGCTGATCGGGCTGGACCGCGACATGCTGATCAGTGAAATCACCTACGAGCTGGGCGAGCCAGGCACCTTGACCCGGATGACGGTTGCCCCGCCTGACGGCTTCCTGCCTGAGCCGAACGATGCCTACGAGAGCCGCAAGCTCAAGAAGGGCAAGAAAACCGACAACTTCGAATACCTCATTCCAGCGGACTACAAGCCATGAGAAGCCCCATAGCAGGCGTGCTTGCACGCGGCGTGGTCGTCCTGGCCAACTCGGCGCGCAAGCTGCAAAGCCTGCAGCTGCGCATCACTGCCGGAGAAGTCAAAGATGACATCGAGCACTTGGAGCCCTACGGCTTCACATCCTGCCCTTTGCCTGGTGCGGAAGCGCTGGCCGGGTTCCTTGGTGACCGCAGCCACGGCGTGGTGATCATGGTTGCCGATCGGCGCTTTCGTCTGCAGGGGCTTAAGCCCGGCGAGGTGGGTTTGTACACCGATGAGGGCGACTACTTGGTGTTCAAGCGCGGCCGGGTGATCGAGGTGGAGACGGTCACGCTCAAGGTGAAAGCCGAAGCGGCGGTGGAGTTCGACACGCCGCTGATTCGCACCACCGGCCGCATCGAGTCGACCGGTGACCAGGTGGCCGGCGGCATCAGCCAGATCGGACATGTACACGATGGTGTGCTCAATGGTGAGGGCAGCACCAACAAGCCGGTAGGGGGTGGGGCATGAGCCGCGAAGCGCTGTTGCGACGAGCGGTGACCATCAGTCTGTTCACTTGGCGCCGCGCCGGTACCGACGATCCGCTAGACGATGCCGACCGCAAGGGCTGGTGGGGTGACAGCGTGCCTACGGCGCCGGGGGATCAGATCGGCTCGCGGCTGTGGCTGCTACAGCGGCGAACGATCACCCCGGACACCCTACGCGATGCGCAGGAGTACGCCGAAGAGGCGCTGCGCTGGATGACCGAAGACGAGATTGTCACGGCCGTTACGGTCACGGTCGAGCGGCAAGAAATTAACCGGGTCAACCTGCAGGTGCGGCTTACCGAGTCGAACGGCGAAACCCTGCAGCTGGCCTTTGAAGACACATGGAGCTTGATCAATGCCGTATGAAATCCCGACGCTGCAGGCGCTGATCACCCGCACCGAGGCCGATTTTGAGCGCAACGCCCCGGACGCCTTGCGCCGTTCGGATGCCAAGGTGGGTGCCCGCGCGCTCAGTGGCGCGGCCTATCAGTTGTTTGGCTACCAGAGCTGGGTGGCCAAGCAGGCGCACCCGGCCACCTGTGATGAAGAGCAGGTGCTGCGCTGGGCGGACTGGCGCCTGGAAGATGGGCGCAAGCCTGCCGTAGCGGCAGCCGGCCTTGCCACGGTCACCGGATCTACGGGTTTTCCGGTGGATGCCGGGACGATGTACCAGGCCAGTGATGGTCGGCGTTATGTGGTGAAGGTGGACGCCACGTTGGTCGACGGCGCTGCCCAGCTGCAGTTGGCCGCTGAGGACGTAGGGCCGGGGGGCAACATCGAATCCGGCCAGTTGACCGCCGTAACGCCGGTGCTGGGCGTGAACGCAACGGCGGTCATTGGCGCCGATGGCATCGTGGGCGGCACCGATCAGGAGGATATCGAGGCCTTGCGCGCCCGGGTCCGCGCCGCCTTCAAGAACCCCAGCAAGGTCGGCAACGCCGAAGACTTCGTGGAATGGGCGCTGGAGGTTCCTGGCGTCACGCGGGCTTGGGCGCTGCCGCGCTGGATGGGGCCGGGCACCTTCGGCCTGACCTTCGTCTGCGATGCCGATGCCGATATCTTCCCCAATGAGGCGAAGGTGGCCGAGGTGCAAGCCTACCTGGAGCGGAAGCGGCCGATCACCAGTGAAGTCTATGTGTTCGCAGCGCAACGCCATGACATTGACCTGCACATCATGCTGACCCCGGACACCGCTGCGGTTCGCCAGGCCGTTACCAAGGCCCTGACCGACTTGATTGGCGATGAAGGGGGCGCGGGTTCGCTGATTCCTGTGAGTCATATCCGCGCAGTCATCAGCAATGCCCCGGGTGAGACAGATCACAAGCTGGCCGCGCCGACCGAGGATGTGCCGGTGGGGAACAACCAAGTGGCGGTGCTGGGGGTTATCACATGGCTATGACCGAAGACGACTACCGCGAAGGGCTGAGGGAGCTGCTGCCCCGGGGACCGGCCTTTGACCCGGAGCTGCAGCCGGATGTGGCGCAGTTGTTGTCCAGCCTGGCCCCCGAGCTGGCCCGTGTGGACCAAGCGCTGGATGCGCTGCAGCTGGAGGTTAACCCTGCCACGGTCAATGCCCTGTTGACCGACTGGGAAGACTACTTGGGCTTGCCGGATGCCTGCACGGTGCCCGGTTCGCAGACTTTGGAGCAGCGCCGGCAAGCGGTGTTGGACAAGCTGACCGCCTCGGGGGCGCCGCAGCTTGCCTACTACCGGCGCCGAGCGGCGCAGGTCGGCGTTACGGTAACGATTGAAGAGTTTCGGCCGGCGCGGGTTGGCCCAACCGAAACAGGCGATTTTCTCTACGGTGATGCTTGGCCTTGGGCATGGGTGGTCTCGGCGCCGTTGGACGCCCACGGCACGGCTGAGGCAGCCGCGATGGAATGTCGGCTGCGTCTGGAGGCGCCGGAATACACCGACGTGGAAGTGGGTTACGGCCGCGCTGAGATAGACCGCATGAGCGCCTATGTCGACCAATTCTTTAACGCAATTCACTACGTGACGCCGGCCGCTGTGGCGGGCATCGGGGACTAGATATGGAGCGTATTTCAGGCTGGACCGATTTGGTGGCCGCGCTTGACCGATTTCGCTATGGCAGCGTGGCCGGCGGAGTGGCGCCTACCCCGCTCAAGGCCGAGTGGCTGAACATGGTCCAGGAAGAGCTGGCCAACTTTATTCTGGCGTACCTGCCTAGCCTGGATAAAGACGACGATACCCAGCTGTTGCAGGCCATCCGGGCCTTTGGCGCGGCCTACGCGGTGAAGGCAACCACTTTGGCCGGTTATGGCATCGGCGACGCCTACACCAAGCCGGAAACCGATTCGCGTCTGGCGCTTAAGGCCAACAATGCTATCACCCTCGGCGGCTACGGCATTGGCGATGCGTACACCAAGACGGCGACAGATTCCCTGTTAAATGCCCTGCAGGTCGCCCTGCAAGCCGGCATCGACAATCTGGCCGCCACCAAGCAGGACAAGAACACCGCGTTGATGGCGGCCACCGGCTGGCGGCTGGACAAGGCCACCGGCTTTCTTGAGCAGTGGGGCAGTGGCGGGGTGGCACCGGACACCACCAGTGCGGCCATTGACTTTCCCACGCCCTTTGCCGAGGTCTACAGCTGTTTTGGCAACAAGATTTCACCAAATGCGGAAGACGGCGATGGCAACAGTGCTGGGGCTTTCTCAATCAGCCCCACGCAATACAAGTTGTTCAACGACACCAACAACTTTGGCGTAACAGTTCAATGGCGAGCGATAGGTAAGGCCCCCGGCTACTAAAGCGCGCAACCACTTGCAATCCCAAAACCCGCTCCGGCGGGTTTTTTAATGGCTGGAGAAAAACCTTGTCTGACACGTCAGTCGAATCCTTGATGGCCTATGCGGGCATCTTTTCTGAGATGGCGGCCAAAGTGACCGCCTTGGCGCAAAAGCAACACGCCTACATCAACGGCGGTGAGCAAGACGACTTGCTCACTGAGGGCGGGACTGTTCCGACGCTGGCCAAGCAGGCCCGAATCACCAGTGAACTGATCGCCTCGGCCTTGCAGGATGTCGCTTCGCAGATGGCCGGGGCGATGACCTACGTCAGCCCCGAGGTGGGCGTGACCAAGGTTGCGGAGGGTGGCTATTTCAGCGTCAAATCCACCACCCAGTACAACTACTTGGACCTGTATCGTCGCCTAAACGGCGCGGCGGTCTGGGTCGACGATTACCCAAATGGCCGGGCTAACCGGCTTGCCATGGAAAAGGCTGACGGTGCCTTGAGCCTGACGGTGCCGGCGTCATATCAAGACCAAATGCCGTGGGTGATCGGCGACAAGTTCCGCAATGCGATTCTCGGGATCAAGGCCAACGGCTACGTGCATGCGCTGTTGGACACCTTGCCGGGCAGCGCCTGCATGGGCGAGTACGCCTGGGCCATCTGTGATGCCAACAAGGTCGTGCTGCTGGGGGTGAAGTGGACCGGCGAGGTGGTGGCCTTTGGGCTGAACAATTCGCAGGTCACCGCCTATGCGTCTGGGCCGGTCGGCGGGCAGGATATCTTTGTCCTGGTGGGGGATGCGCCGCACCAGATCACCTCGTCGGGCTGCAACTTTTCCCCGGTGGTGCGGGATGGCAAGGTGTCATTCATTCAGCAGAACGGCGCGGTGGTCACGCTGCAGGTGGACTTACCGATCACCGGGATGGTCGCCCCTTTTGTACGTAAGTTCGCCCACCTGTTGTCCTTTGGCCAATCGCTCAGCACAGGTTCGGGCTCTGCCGCTGTCACCCTGCAGGCGCCTGTGGCCAACCGGTTGTATACCCTAAACGCTGGGGTGTTTCTGACCAACCAAGACGACACGTTGACCCCGGCCATGGTGGCCCCATTCAAACCTATGGTGGCCGCCCGCACCGAAACATCCTGTGTGCAGCTGGCCGCGCAGTTGAACCGCATCCGTGCGATTCCCGCGGATACGGCGCTGGTGGTCAGTGCGCACGGCCGTGGGGGCTATACCATCCAGCAGTTGTCCAAGGGCTCGCTGTACTACAGCAACATGATGACGGCGATCACTCACGCCAAGGCCGAATGCGACCGGCTGGGCTATGAATACAGCGTACCGTTCCTGCACTTCCGCCAAGGCGAGGCGGATCGCCTCGCGGCGCCGGGTTATTACACGGGCATGCTCCTGCAGCTGCAGGCGGACTTTGAAGCCGATGTGAATGCGATCACCGGTCGGGCCGACCGCATCCCGCTGCTGCTCGAGCAATTGAGCAATGTCACGTCGTATGCCGGCGTCACATCATCCAACGTGGTGTTTGAGCAGTACCAGGTGTCCGTGGATTACCCGGATCGATTCGTGCTGTGTGGCCCAGGGTATGCCATCGAGCACAGCGCCGATGGCACTCACATGAAAGGCCCCGAGTACCAGCGCCTAGGGGTGAACAACGCCCGCGCGGCTGAAGGAGTACTCAAGAAAACCGGATTCATTCCAACCAGCGCGCTGTATGCCAAGCGTACGGGGGCCAAGGTCGTCATTGACTTCCATGTGCCATATCCGCCTTTGGTGCTCGACCGCTTCAACGTCACTGATCCGGGCAATCTCGGGTTCCGCTGGGTGGACTCCACCAACAGTGCCCAGGTTACCGGAGTGCGCCTCATTGGTTCGACAACGGTGGAGCTGAGCCTGAGCAATGTCCCTAGTGGTGAGAACGCCTATGTGGGCATCGGTGACATTGGTTTCAGCGGCGCCGCTGGCGGCCCGCGCACCGGCATGCGCAGTAACTTGCGCGACAGCAGTACCGACGTGGATGGCTTTGGTGTGCCCACTTACAACTGGGCGGTTCACCAGCGTGTTTCGGTCGTCGCGGCTTAATTCTATCTTTTTGGAGAGTTCTAAATGATTGGTCAATACATTGAGCTTAGCGGTGTGCGTGCTCCTGCAGGTGCCTTGGCGCCCCGCATTGATATGACGGACACGGACTTGACGGCCCTGAGCATCCCCGGCCTGAAGCATGTTGTGGCGCCACGCACGTTTGCCGCTGTCGCCGGCGGCGGCATCACCGGAAAGTGCCGGATGACCAACCAGGCTTTGGTCACCAAGGGCTCGCAAACAGCCCTGCTGGTCAGGGTGGTGGCCAACAAGCCAGCCTTGGCCATCAGTGTGACTTCGGCTGGTCAGGTGGGACTGGCCTTGCCAGAAGGCAGCCTGACCGAGAGCTACACGATTCTGGCGATGGTCAATATCGGTGCGGCCGCACTGGCGCAGAGTTCGCCGTGCAACCTGATCTCGGGCTTTGATGCGGCGAATACCTGGGTGGCTAACCCGCTGCGCTACAACGGCGCTGGCGGTACGCCGGCTGACGGCTTTTCGGCGCGTGGTGGCGATACCCTGTCCACGTATGCGTCTGTCGCGCGGGTGCCGGGTGAGTGGAGCTTGCTGGTGATCGATTACAACAACGCCACGCGGGTCACCTCCATTGGCATCAATTCGTCCACGGCGCTGGCTAAGACCACCAAGCCGTCAGGGCGCGTCCCTGCCGCAACGGACGCCCTGGAAATCGGCTATCACCTGTCGGCTTCCAGCCTCCGTGACTGCGCGATCGGCGATGTGTTCGTGTTCGGCACCAGTGTGCTGTCCTCCGAGTTCGGCGCCGAGCAGATCGCCGGGTTGGCCGCCAAAATGAAGGCTGAATACGGCGTCGCCTGACCCCGGCCTTGCTTTACCCGTACCGCTTCGAGCGGTTTTTTTGTGCCTGATATTCGCTAGACGTGACCGTAACGAATGAGGGCTGCCGGCATTGCCCGTGGGCGAGTGATTTTTTGAACTCGGCCGTTATAGTCAGTTTCGACCAAGCGCTTCGCTTGGGCGGGGCTTCGCGTCCCTGATTGGAATATACTGTTCATATATACAGCCTTTAGCTAGGCGGATAATATTAGCTGAACGGCTAATTTATCCGCTTGCCGAGGTAGAGAGGGAAGCACCCAATGGCAGCATCACCACAACACACGACGACTAGCGCAGCAGCGAAGCGTCCGTCTATCGGGAACCCGTTGGTGTTCGACAATCCCAACGACACGGTAGCCGCGCTGCGCGCTTACCTGCTGGATATAGCGGAGAGCGAGGCGGTAGACGACGGACGGCCACGCGGCCGCTACCTGCGCATCATGGTTGCGCTGGGGGCAGTAGATAGCCTGCAGGTGGAAAAACTTCATCACAGATAGTGGAAAGCGGCCGAGCGCGTGATATGCTTTCGGCATCCGGCCAGAACGCCGGGAAAGGATTCTAGAAAAAACAAGGCTTTAGAAAAAAGAAAACCCCGGGTCGCCAAACCCAGGGTTCTCGGTGATCTGCAAAGCTAAACTCTGCGAATCGCACAAGTCAGAGTTTAGCGGTCGATCCCCTTCTAAGCAAGCCATTGCTGATGGGATAGCTGTTAGATGACTGACTGTCTGCCCGAGATTGGGCAGGTCGCGCCTATGTGGGGGCGTAGACCGTATGCTTACCCAGGCGCTAACCTGGGAACCGGCAACCGCTGCGGACATAATCCGGAGCAGTTCGCCACCGACCGCCTGGCCTTGCCCAAGGTCAAGGGCGGCCACCTGCCGTCCGTTCTCAAGAAAGCTATCAAGCGTTCCGCAGAGTTCTTTGCCGACCCTGACGTTATGTCGCGCCTGGGCTACCACAAGAACAAACTCAACAAGGACGGCAGTTATCGCCAGGTGCGCAGCGAGAACCGCGAAGCCGTGGTGCTGGTCCTGCATGCCGTGCTGTCGGCCATTGATCTGGCATCCCTGCGCGTTGGGCATTACAAGCCTGACGGCACGTTCCGCAACTACACTTGCGACGAGTTGGCGGCCCGTGTTGGGCTTACCTGCCTGGAGCGGCACCCAGAAGACCCGGCCAATCCTCGACAGGTCGCTAACTCCCGGTGGTGGCGCGCCTTGGGCTGGCTCAAGGCTGCAGCTGGCCTGAAAATCTTTGAGCAGTACGAGGAAAAGGAAGACGGTACCAAGCGCGGCCGGGCGGCCATCAAGACCATGGATGAAAGTTTCCTGATGCTGCTGTCGCAGTACCCGGTGAAGACCATGGCCAAGGCCCGCAAAGCGGCCTATGAGCGTGTGCTGAAATTCCTCGGCCGTGCGCCCAAGTACAATATCCAGACCATGCAAGAGCGGGAGCGCTTGAACAACAGCCTGGATGCCAAGCCCATTGCCTCAAGCCGTCGCAAGAACCAGGCGCCGGGCGTTCATGACGCAACGTCGCCCATGCCGCTGCACTCCATTGAAGGCGAAGTGAAGGCCTACACCAAATATGTGGAGGAATTCACCAAGCACATCATTGAAGCCGAGGGGCGCCACCCCGGCCCGCGACTTGGCCAACTCTTCATCGAATACGGCGGTCTATCGGCCGAAGAGTTCAAACTACAGCAACTCCGAATGTGACCCTCCTCCCTTCTACCTTCCCCGAACCCTCGGGCGCCTTGGCGTGGGCGCTCTTGGCGCATACCCTTCCCCACCCTTCAAACATCCCGCCACACCTCTGAAAACCCTCTGAAAAGCCCTCAAAACCCCCTCGATTTTGCAGTTATCCACAGCCCGACCGTGCAGGGAAGAACCCCCGCATATTAGGTAGTTTAAAAGTGGAATTAAGTAGTGAATGTTCTTTTCCGGTGCATCCCTAAAAGCATGGGCAAGCCCTATGGGCCTGCCCGTTAATGCCTCGGCTATGCCGAGTTCGCTTTCTAGAATCGCTGCCGTACCGGCAGCAACCATGCCTCGGCTACGCCGAGAGGCCGTTTATAAGAGCAGGCGGCGCCTGTACAGCCGCATACCTCTTGCAAGGCCCCATCCGTGAGGCTGAAGACTCATTCCTCCTGTATGGCGCCTTCCAGTCGCTGCGGGCCGATATCACCGCATTCCCACCGCTACAACAGCGCTACGGCCCTTCACTCCTTCACGCGCCGGCCTACGGCCTGGTAGGTCGCGCGTACGCGCTCCGTGTGAACAGTGAGGGGGGTGGGTCTGGCTCTTTGGTCGGCCTGCACATATACCGTTGCCAAAACGGCGTTCCTGGGCGCGCTAGTGCTGTGGGAGGGTATTCAACTCGCCTGCAGAGGCGCGACAATGGAAAAGGGGTATCGTTATAGTTGACTTGTAGTATTAAAAGGGTATCCTTTCGATATCCATTAGATATTATAAGGATGCACGGATATGGCGGTAATCCTGATAGGCAACACCAAGGGCGGGATCGGCAAAACCACCAGTGCTGTACAGGTGGCCACCGGCCGGGCCTGCCAAAGCAAGGATGTGCTGTTGGTTAACGGCGACCGTCAGTCCTCGTCGTCCAAAGCCATTGCGCGGCGTGACGCTGCTGGCGTATTGCCTGGGATTACCTGCGCAAGCTATCCAGATGGTGTGCAGCTGCGCACCCAAGTATTGCGGCAGCTGGAGAAGTACGACGACGTCATAATTGATGCGGGCGGCCGCGACAGCTCGGCCTTGCGTCATGCGATGATGATTGCCGATGTGATGCTAGTACCGATTGCGCCAGGTGATTTCGAGCTTGATGCCCTGGAAGATGAACTGGTGCCACTGATTGACGAGATTCAGGCGTCGCGTGGTGACAACCCCCTGCCGATCTATGCCTATCTGAACATGGCTGAGGCTAGCAAGCTGTCAGCCGACAACCTGGCCGCGCGGCGCGCGATTGCTTCCTTTGATCAACTGCAGCTGCTGGATATCAACATTGTCGAGCGCAAGGCGGTTGCTTCTGCGTCCGCGCGTGGACTGTCGGTGCGGGAAATGAAGCCCCGAGATCCTAAAGCGGTCAAAGAAATTGACTCGCTGCTTAATGCGCTGTTTTAATACCAATTAAGTACCCTTTTGGTATCAAAAGAATATCCATTTAATACTGGTAAAGTACCCATGGCCACACTGATCGAACGCGCAAAAAAACCGGCGAGCGCCGACCCCCAGTCGGAACTGGTGGCCGCGAAGGCTGCAGCTGCGGCGCCAGATAGCGGACAAAAGCGAAGCATGCGCGGCAAGCGTGAAATGTTCTCGGTTGGCCTTGAACCCGACTTCATGGCTGAGGTTGACGCATACCGTGAGCGTAACGGGTTGTCTCGACCTGCCCTGGTGCGGCTGGCGTTGAGACGCCTTTTAGACGCTGGCCTGTAGTTTTCAGCCCTCATTCCCAACTACCCGCCCGGTTTGCCGAGCGGGTTTTTTTTGGCTTAAATGGTGCTATTTTGGTACTGATAAGGTATCAAAAGGATATGCAAAGGGTATCCCTTTTGGTATATTGGGTTTGTCTTAGGCGCCGGTGCCAAAGTAAGGCCCACGGAGATTTGATGTGATTGACCCACTCGACCAGGAAACCTTTGAGCTGACCCTTTCGCCGCGGGCGATGACGTCGGCCGAGCGGCAGAAGAAGTTGCGCCAGTTGCGCAAGGAATCTGGCGTAAAGCCGTTACACGTCACGCCGGCCGAGCGCGAATTGTTGGGCAAGGCCTTGCGCTTGTTCGGCCGGGTCAGCTTTTCCCCTGATCGGACTAGCGGTGATGTGACGGCGCTGTTGGGCCGGGTTGTACCCGGCGGCCCGCAGGGGCAGGAGCTGGACGACTTCGCCCTGCTGGAAGTGGGTGATGCTGATCTGCAGCCCCACTGGGAGGGCTACCGCAGTGACTTTGCTCGCACTACCACCGCCCTGGGCATGCTGCGGCTGCGCAACAATCAGCATGCCGAACTCGTTCGCGCCGTGCATACCCTTCAGGGACATTTAATGGACGCCGGCCTAGAGCACCAGGCCTTGGGTGATTGGTATTGGAACAAAACCCCGCTGCGCGACTACCGAAGCGAGAGCGCCCCGGAGCACATGGAGCGTCAGTCCGCAGGGCAGTCCGTTGCCGACGAACGCGACGACCTGCGCCGCTGGTACGAAGCTGAGAAAGTGGAGAATGAGCAGCTGCGTGCTGCGCTGGCCGAGTCACGCCGCTGTTCTTATGAGCGTGAGCAGGTCCTCAAACGTGATCTGGCCGAAACCGAGGCGTGGGGCGAACACTACCGCCGTCAGCGCGACGGAAAGCAGACGGAAATCGAAAACCTGCTGGGCGTGGTGCGCGAGCTGCAGACGTTGGCCGAGGAAATGGGCGGGCGGCGGTGAAGATACACCCACGCCGGTCGCTGTTCGTCATGGCGCAGCTGAATGACTTGGGTTTGGGGCTGTTGAAAAGATAGAGACGCAAGACGATTACCCGAACCACAACCTGTAGTGGTCAGCCGAAACCTCAACCCGATAGGTGGTGGAAAAGATCTAGGTAAACGCTTGCAATGGTTACAAAAACTGATAATCTCTATGTCGTAAGTTCCAGAACCGGATGCATACCCCTTAGGGATCACCGGTTTTCAGTTAGTGAAGCGTAGCGCTTCCCGTGTCATTACACGTTCGTAACCTCCGCCTAGCAGGGGGACGTCAAGCGATGAATCAGAATCTATTCGAACTATTCACAACCGATCCAGTTGAATACAACATGAAGCACCTGAAAACTCAGTTGTTCATGTCGTTAATCACATTGATCAGGCAAAAAGGGTGGTCACAAGCTGACGCGGCCAGAGAGCTGCACGTTAGCGCGCCACGCATGAGCAACCTATTCAAGGGTTACCTGGAGAAATTCTCCATCGATACGCTATTAGAAATGCTCGTGCGCATCGGGTACAAGCTGGAAACCGACTTCGTGCCGGACCAGCTGGAGCAGCCCCTGCGCATGACACTAAAAAAGGCGATGCTGTAACAGCCATCGCCTGAAAGTCACATCATTACTTTTGCTTCTTCGCCTTTGCGTCCGCCTGGCGCAAGGTCTTCAAGCGTTCTTTCACAACGGTTGCGATTTGCCGATCGCTGCCGTTGGTCGTCTTCTCGGTCGCGTGCAGTACCACGATCTTGCCTTTCACCGTGGTGGTGTAGATCACGCGCCAAGCCGGGCTGCCATTGATGATCAGCTCGTAGACGCCGTGTCCCAGCGACTCCCCCAGGTGCTTCACATCACACGTTGGTTCGAGGTGGTTCTTCAACAGCTCGAGGCTGGTGAGGAATCGGTCGCGGTGTCGTTCGGGCACATTCCCCAACTCTTTCAAAGCACGTTGGGGGTGGAAATCAACTTCCAGCGGGGTTTTAGCGGCGGTGTCGGGTGTAGCGTTCTGCGTCTTGGCCATTAGGCACCTCATATTGGACTAGGAATTTCAGTAGGGTTTTCATTACTCATGCCTCATAGGCTGATTAATTAATTTCCCGGTGATCGTTCACCGGGCGATTAGTCAGGCACGTGAGATACGCACCTGCGTCCATTCTTACAAAAACTGATAACTGCCGCAACTTAATTCCGCTGTGCGTGTCATAAATACTTCGCGTTGAGTAAGAAATGTCCAGTTGTCAACTTGATTAGTTGATTGAAATACTCGGAGATAATTGGGCATTACTGCCGACGGTGGGCGGGTTGGCTCGCATGATGGGCGTGCACTTCTAGAGGGGGGCGCGCATGGCGGAGGGCTGCCCCTGCCAAGCGCGCAGCTGCAGGGGGGCGGTGGCCGTTAGCGTAACGACAGATGGCGCGGAAAGTGATTACACTTGGCCATCATCCATGCAAGGAGCAAGACCCGTGGCAGAGAACACCGTCAAACAGATCAAGCATGCACGCCACCAGGAAGAAGTTAACGCCTACCTGCAGGCGGGCTGGGTTTACCTCGGCATGACGCCTGGCACCACCGAAGAAGGCTCGCCGTGGCCGCTGTATACCTTGGGTTGGGTGCAAGAAGGTGAGCCGGCAAAGGTGAAGCCGACCTGGTGAATCCCGCTGCCGGGACACTGCGCCTAATTTGTGGATATGTTAAATCGAGGCCCCCAGTTCGAAAGCGCTGGGGGCCTTTTTTGTGGGCGCGTCGCCCAAAAAGCACGATTTGGGCGACCAAAACCGCTAAATTGTTTTGACCGCACCCCACCCCCTATCAAGGAAATGACCATGAGCAACCAGCCGAACGATTCCCTGTCTCCCTTTGAACACCGCGTCGCGGAGGGGCTGACCCTGCTGTCGGATGAGGTGCAGGCCATCCTAGCGGCGACGCCCGACGACTACCGCAGTGCCCTCGCGGTGGCGGTGCTGGAGGTTCATGCGGAGGAAGAAAAAAGCGATTACGGCCGTGGCCTGTATTTCGGTCGCGCCCTGGGCATTATCAACGCCGGTACCGTCTTGGACGTGATCACTTTCAAGCAAATGGAAGTGCTGATGGCGGCCCTGCGGGCGATCAAGCCGCGATGACCGGGCGTGACCGTAACGGCGTGCTCGCCGCCGTGGTACTGCCGGCCGCCTATGACGCCGCGCTGCGCCGGCGCCTGGCCGATATCGACAACGCCGACAGCGCGGTCAATTGCCTGATCGCCCAGGCCCGCGCCGAAGGCCTGGTCGAGGGTCTGGAAGCTGGCACGCAAGGCATCCCGGCCAACCATATCGAACGCCTGTACCTGCTGATCGAGGCCGCCACCACGGCGCGCCTGCAGGCGCTGGAGCGCCGGCAGTGATCGGCCAGTCCGTCGACGTCAACACCCTGCGCGTGCTGGCCAGCACCCAGCAGGTGCGCGAGGCCGTGGCCGGCCGGCACAAGGACGACCGCAGCCGCTGGGAGCTGAGCATACGGGTCGGCGGGCCGTCGTCGCGGCTGATCCCGGTGCGCTCCAAGCGTGACGCGGTGAAGACCTGGGCCAGCCTGGATACCCTGGCGAAGTTTGCCGAAGAGGCCGGGCTAGACGGCCTGCGCGTCGAGCTGCAGTGACGCCCGAGCGACAGTATCCCGATTAGAGATGAATAGGAGGGACGATTTTTTCGGGTACCGGTAAAATGTGCCTGGTCAACCTGCTGGAGGCCGTCAAGCGGCTTGACGGCATTGTTTGCCCTGCTGCCGGTCGGCAGCCAGGACGCACAGCGCGATAGGCTATCGATGTGCCGGCCGGTCGCTGTAAAGCTGATTGACGACAGGCGTGGTTGCCAACCGGCTGAGCAGCCCTTGATCTGGCAAAAACGCGTGGTAGCTTTGTCTGCAGAGGGTGAAGCGGGTGGCGAATGTTTAGATTGGCTTGGCCGGCCGGATAGAATGGGCACAAGCAGCGCCGAATCGCAGCCATAAAAAAAGCCGCTTGGAGGGCGGCTTTTGGTGGCGAATGAATTGGAGGTTCGTTCGCCGGCGTACTGAAGTACTCAACGGATCCGAATATAACGGCCGTTAATTGGATGCGCAATGGGCGTGGCCGGCCAGTGAAGCGAACGCTGATGACACCCGTCACGGGTTAAGGTGGCTTAATCGCGTTTCACGACGTTTCACTTTGGATCGTTTGATTTCTCCGCAGATCAGCGCAGAATTAACAAATTGACGCATATGCGAGCAGTATCAAGCAGTTAGGCGCACAATGCGCGCAGATTCGATGAGTCGAATACCTGTTGAGTGCGGACAATGTATGTATGTGGTGTGTGTGTCGGGACCCGGTACACGCATTGTGTACGGAGAACTACCGTTCGTCGGAAACGTATAGGCATCTTCGAAGAAAGCAACAACCAAGCTATAGGTCATATAGCCGATCAGTGGTAAAAAGATGGCACGCGAAAGCTCGCTATCGCTGGCCCCTCAACCACGGGTGGAACCGTGCCGGGAATGGGCTCACAACGAACACCTGGCGTACTGAAGTACTCAACACCCTTCAGTCACTGGTCGCCAAGCCCGGAGAGGCGGCCAGCCCCCCAGGAGTTCCTGCACTAAAGGACTCCTTTCCTATGGATTGGTCTACATTCCTGCGCCATTTGTGGCGCTGCGTATGTCGGTGCGCGAAGGTGATCAGTGTCTGCCGGTTCATCAGCTGGCTGTGGGATCGCTGGAACGACATCGATCAGTAAGTACTACGAACCCCGCCACCTGGTGGGGTTTTTTTTACCCAACTAAAAACCCATGGCAACACTGCGGCGCTCTCGGGTCATGCGGCCTGCACGATCCGGGCGGCTCCGGCGCTGCTGGTGGCAGCGTGAACACTAATGTGGTGATGAGCGTTGGCAGCAGCACGACCGTTGCGGCCGTTGCTGCTGGCCGCACGGGTGATGCGAGCCAGGGCTTCCGGCACCCGGGAGCGCATCGGGTTGCGGCTGCGGTTGCTGTTGTGATCGTTCGCCAGTGCGCAGCAGGTGACAAGGACCATGCACAGCGCGCGAGGCAGCAACACGCCCAGGACGAAGCCGCGGGCGACCATGTGGCCCGGTGTCTTGGCGCCCAGTTTGTCGCGGATTTCCAATTCAGCCAGGCGCAAGCCGGCAGCATCCAGCTGGGTGGCGCGCATGATGGCCGCTTGGTTATTGCCGTTGGCCATTGCGGCAAGAATGTCGCATTGCAGCGCGGTGAGGTTCTGGCCGGGAACGGCGATCACGTCATCAGTGTTCAGGTGCATCACGCTTCTTCCTTGAGCGGGGTGTTACAGGCTGTTGTTGATTCGAATGCTGCTGACGGCCA
>Ga0213822_1000706_pt1 | contig 23373 bp, 18 predicted proteins | sample MC6MC0908MG_FD_179872 | JGI IMG/M metagenome (GOLD analysis project Ga0213822, IMG submission 179872) | Enriched soil aggregate microbial communities from Iowa State University, Ames, United States - MC6-MC0908-MG | ecosystem: Environmental > Terrestrial > Soil > Unclassified | place: USA: Iowa...
ACGGCGAAACGGGAATTGCAGATAGCCCTCGGTGTACAACTCATCCATCGGCACCTCGGCCGACAGGTACAGCGGCACCTTGCGGTCATAGCATTCGTCGACCAGGGCGATGAAACGCCGTACGCCGTCGTCGTGAACCGACAGCTGCGGCAGCTCGCGATCCCCGGCCACAACCCGCTCGACACCGTCTTCCGTGCCACGGGCAATGCGCCCTTCGCGCTGCTCGGCACTCAGGTTGGGCACGTCACTGAGCAGGATGGCCTTGAAACGGTCGCACAGGGCCATGAAATCCAGGGCCGAGAACGGTTGCTCGCACAGATCCAGGTAACGGCTCCAAAGCACCGCGTCACTGGCCTGGATCGGCCCAATCAGGCGATGACCGACTTCAATCGGCTCGCTGCTCAGCTTCTGTCCTGCTGTCAACTGGCTGAAGACATCGGCCAACGGGTCGGCCTGCCCGGAATCGCGCAGCCAGTAACGCTGCTGCAACGTGCCCGGGTGCTGGCGGTGGTCTTGCCATCCATTGACCGGCACGACCTGCATGTGCTGCTTGATCGCGGTGATGGTCGGCACAAAGCGTTCACGGTTGTGGCCGTTGGCATAAAGCTGCTCCGGCGGCAGGTTGGACGTGCTCACCACCACCATGCCTTGCTCGAACATCACCTGGAACAGACGGCCGAGAATGATGGCATCGCCAATGTCGCTGACAAATAATTCGTCGAAACACAGCACCCGTACCTCTCGGCTCAATTCCCGGGCCAGGGCTTGCAAGGGGTCCGGCGTGCCGGTGAGCTGGAACGAGCGCTGGTGCACCCAGGCCATGAAATGATGAAAGTGCTGGCGGCGAGCCGGCACCTTGAGGCTTTCATAGAAACGGTCCATCAGCCAGGTCTTGCCGCGCCCGACCGGGCCCCAGAGGTAAACGCCCTTGATCGACTTGCGGCCCTCGTGCAATGCCTGGTGGCATTGCTCCAGGGCCATGATGGCCAACTCCTGGGCTTCGTCCTGAACGAAACCGTGGTGTTCGATGGCGTGCTGCCAGGCACTCAAGGGAGAGTCGAAAGTCATACGGCCCAGGTCCGGAAAACGAAGGTGGGGAGTATGCCATGTGAAACGCTCAGAAGAACCGTGCAGACTGTGGCGAGGGGATTTATCCCCGCTGGACTGCGAAACAGGCCCATACGGTTTAGGGCCTGACGTCTGCTTCGCAGCCGAACGGGGATAAATCCCCTCGCCACAATGGTGTTCACATAACAGGGTGCAGAACGCTAAACCGAGATATCCAACCGACTGATCTTCCCCTGCTCATCGAGCCGGAAGGTATAGCGCAACTCCAGCGGGCTGCCGGGGAAGGTCCCGGAAATCAGGTTCTGCACCAACACCTTGCCAGTGCGCTGTTGCACATTGAGCACTTCCACCCGTGGCTGAAAACGCCGGGCAGTGTCTTCCATCCATTGGACGATGGCCTGGGTACCGGCCCGATGCTGACCTTCATCGAACACATGGGCATCCTCGGCGAAGAAACGCGTCACCGCCGAACTGTCACGGGCATTGGCGGCCGCAATGTAACCGGCGATGGCCGGGGCCAGGGAAGAGACGGGATTGGACATGGTAAGGCTCCTTGTTTTATCGGTCTGGCACCATGCTAGAGCAGCCTTGTGTCAGTTTTTGTCAGGAGTGAAGCGCCCGGATTCATCCAATTTCATCAGCTTGAACCAGGCACGCAGCCAGTCACTGCGTCTGCCGGGATAGCGCTCGCCCTGCTCGGTGGCAGAGGCAATCCGGTCGGTACGAAAGGTCCGATAGGCGCCGCGCAATTCGCACCAGGCCACCACCACCCGCGCCTCATTGAAAAAGCCCAGGGCCAACGGCCAGATCAATCGCTGGCTCGGGACTTTGTTCACGTCGGCATAATCGATGTGCAACTTGGCTTGGCTGCGAATGGCCTTGCGGTAAACATTCAGTTCCACCGTATTCTGCGGATAGCCATACCCTGGCGGGCCCGGCAGCACCGTGGGATTGCGCAGGGCGTCCCGGACGTCGGGAGCCAGCACCGCCGCGACCTTCGCCAACGCATCGGCGGCGGCCTTGCCCAACACCTCATCGCCACGCTGATCGACGTAGCGCAAGCCCAGCACAATGGCCTCGATTTCATCGGCAGTGAACATCAGCGGCGGCAGGAACAGCCCGCTGCGCAACACATACCCAATACCCGCCTCCCCCTGGATCGGCGCGCCCAAGGCCGTGAGTTCGGCGATGTCGCGATACAGCGTGCGCTCGGACACTTTCAGCTCACCGGCCAAGGTCGCCGCGGTGACCGGGCAGCGCTTGCCCCGCAAGACTTGCAGCAACGTAAGCAGCCGAGTAGTACGCGACACGATGGGCGATCCGGAAGGAAAAAGTTGACGCAGATTAGCAGAGGCTGGTGTCAGAAAGTGTCAGGAGCCATTTGCCTTGTTTCGGGTCAGAAACAGTGTGGACTTTGTGGTGAGGGGATTTATCCCCGCTCGGTTGCGAAGCGACCGCAAAAGATAGGGCCGCTACGCGACCCAGCGGGGATAAATCCCCTCGCCACAGGGGTATTACGATAGCCTTGAGTAACAGTTCCCCGAGTTTTTCTCCACTTCTTGAGAGTTTATCCATGCGCAGAATCCTCGGCTTGTCCCTATTCCTGATGCTGCTCAGCTTGAGCGCCTGCGCCCTCTTCCCGCACCGTGATCCGCTGAATATCAACGTCGTCGGCATCGAGCCGTTGCCCAGCCAGGAGCTGGAGATGCGCTTCGCCGTGAAGCTGCGTTTGCAGAACCCCAACGAAACCGCCATCGAATACAACGGCGTGGCCCTGGACCTGGAGGTCAATGGCCGTACGCTGGCCTCGGGGGTCAGTGACCAGGCAGGTTCCATTCCACGGTTTTCCGAAGCGGTGCTGAGCGTGCCGGTGAGCATTTCGGCCTTTTCCGTGCTACGTCAGACCCTGGGCCTGAGCCAGACCCAAAGCCTGAATAACCTGCCTTATGTACTCAAGGGCAAACTGGCGGGAGGACTGTTCGGCACCATGCGCTTCGTCGACCGCGGCACCCTCGACTTGCCAGGCTCCGCGGCGACTTGGTGATCAGGCGGTAAACCGCACGCCGGGCCGCGCCCGCTCGTCCACCACCAATTCGAACACGTCCGGCCGAGCGTAATGCCCGACCACGTCATAGTCGTAACGCGCCCGCACCAGTTCATCGGTATCGATTTCGGCGGTCAATAACCCGGCCGAGCCTTTCAGCGGCCCGGCCAGCACGTCCCCCATGGGGCCGACAATCACACTGCCGCCGGCGATCAACGGACGCTCGGCCGGCCAATGGGCGACGTCGATGCCCAATGCCTGTGGCGAGGCCTGGACCTGACAGGCGCTGACGACAAAGCAGCGACCTTCGTGGGCGATGTGCCGCATGGTCACCTGCCACATCTCTCGCTCATCCACTGTCGGTGCACACCAAACCTCCACGCCTTTGGCGTACATCGCGGTGCGCAGCAGCGGCATCATGTTTTCCCAACACACCGCCGCACCCACACGCCCGACCTGGCTGTCGATCACCGGCAAGGTCGAGCCGTCACCCTTGCCCCAGATCAACCGCTCAGTGCCGGTGGGCATCAGCTTGCGGTGTTTGGCCACCAGGCCGGCCTCGGGCTCGAAGTACAGCGCCGTGCAGTATAGGGTGCTGCCGGCTCGTTCAATGACGCCCAACACCAGACTCGCCCCGGTACGGGCCGAAAGCCCGGCCAGCGCCTCGGTCTCGACGCCGGGTACGTCAATGGCATTGGCAAAGTAACGGGCAAACGCCTCGCGCCCCTCCGGAAGGCGATACCCCAGCTGAGTGCCGAACCCCTCTCCCTTGGGATACCCGCCCAGCAGGGCTTCGGGCATCACCACCAGACGCGCACCCGCTTGGCGAATGGCGTCTTCGTAGGAAAGGATCTGCGCCAGGGTCTCGCCTTTGCCGCCGGGCAGCGAGCCGATTTGCAGGGCGGCCACAATGGATTTGGGCATGGTCTTTCAACTCCTTGATCATCAGGTGTTGCTGATTCTCAAGTGTCGACCGATCATGAATAAAGCCCCAAACGCTGCTAAATGATATGAACCTTATGAATATTGCTGACGTCGACCTCAATTTGCTCAAGACCTTCGAAGCCCTGCACGACGAATCCAGCGCCAGCCGCGCCGCGTTGCGCCTGGGTGTAACCCAGTCGGCCATCAGCGCAGCCCTGCGCAGGCTTCGAAACCTCTATGACGATCAATTATTCGTGCGCACCGGGCGCGGCCTGGCGCCGACATTGCGGGCCAACCAGCTAAAACCGGTGATCAGCGATGCCTTGGACAAATGTCGCCAGAGCCTGGCGATGGTCGATCCGCACGTCAACCATTACGAGGGCCGTTCGGTCATCGTCGGGCTGTCCGACGATTTCGAGATCGCCCATGGACGACGCTTGATCGAGGAAGTGGCGCGACGTGCGCCGGGGCTGCGCTTGATTTTTCGCCAGACCCACAGCCAGATCGTCGGCCGGGCCCTGATGGAGCGCAGTCTCGACCTGGCGATCACCGCGGGTGGTTTCGCAGAACGATTGCTCAGCCGCCAGGTATTGGCCGAAGGGGACTACGCCTGCCTCGTGGATGCGGCCAGCCTGACGGAGGGCCAGCAGAGCCTGTCCCTGGAAGCGTTCGTGGCGCGTGAACATTTGCTGGTATCGTCGGGTGGTTTCATTGGTATCACCGACGAGGGACTGGCCGGGCTTGGCCTGAGCCGGCGGGTGTGCGCCTCGACGACCCATTTTGCCGCACTGCCGTTCCTGCTCAAGGGCAGCCAGGCGGTGGCGACCATTCCAGCCCATGCCGCCCGGGCCATCGCCTCGCTCAGCGGCCTGGCATTGCTGCCCTGCCCCCTCGCCTTGCCGCGTTATCCCATCGAATTGGGGTGGCGAACCCACACACAAATGGACCCGGCCGTGGGCAAGGTTCGCGAGGCCATTGTTGCCACCTTCACGTAGGGTTTACTTGTTGGCGGCCATCAGGCGATTGACTTCGCTGCGCACCATGTTGGCGTACTCCGGCGGCGACATGCCGTCCAGCTCGGCGCGCACCCACTCAGACCACTTGCCCTTGCGCTTGGAGCGCTCGCCAAACAGCCGGGCAGCATCGCCCTTGGCCTTGCCCAGGTTGTTTTGCCACAGTTCAAAAAGTCGGGATTTTTCGTCTTCCAGCGCGGCGCGCTCGGCCAGGGGTCTGTCAGCCAGATTGAAACTCATGGGAATTACCTGTTGCGTAAATAGGCGCCATCTTACACCTTGCGGAGAAACGGCTTAACCATGATTTATGAAGGGGTGTGCTGTCAGCGCCACATGCTGCAACTTTTGCACGCGCGCGACACTCCACTGTTCACTGCCATCATCACCAAGGAGTACCTCAATGGCTCGCAAAAGCACCGTGCAAGCAAACGGAGAGCAAATCAAGGATCAAGCGTTCAGCGAACTGAAGGCATTGATTGAAGAATCGGAAAAGCTGCTCAAGAGCAGCGCTTCGCTGGTTGGCGAAGACGCTGAAAACCTGCGAGAGCAGATCTCCCAGAAACTGCAACAGGCCCTGGATTCGGTCCATGACGTTCGGGAGCGCACCCGGCCGATGGTCGACGCCACAGAAGTCTATATCGGCGGTCATCCTTGGCAAACCGTGGCGATTTCCGCCGGTTTCGGGCTGGTGGTGGGTTTGTTGCTCGGACGGCGTTAAGCGACATCCAGAAGGACGGTTATCCGTGGCGAGGGAGTTTGCTCTCTCGCCACACATACAATTGCTCACTGCCCAGCCAGCTCCCGCAACTGCACCAACGTCTGTTCATCCAACGCAATCCCCTGCTCATTGGATTTGCTGCGTTCGCGATGCCGACGATCCCCCGGCAACCGCCGCAATCCGACACCATGCATCTGCCTGACCAGCTCCTGGCTACGCTCGGCAAAGCGCTGGCCGGCGACCTTGCTCGGGTCGATCACAATCAGTAACTGGCCGGTCCACGGCGTCTTGGCCCCGGGATGGTTGTTCCAGTCGAATTCGAAGGAAAAATTGCCGCCGGTCAGGGCCGCGGCCAGCAGTTCGACCATCATCGACAACGCCGAGCCCTTGTGCCCGCCAAACGGCAGCAGCGCCCCGCCTTCGAGAATCGCCTTTGGATCGCAGGTCGGCTGGCCGAGGCTGTCCACGCCCATGCCCGGTGGTAACAATTCGCCCTTGCGTGCAGCGATCTGGACGTCGCCATGGGCAATCGCGCTGGTGGCCAGGTCGAAGACAATCGGCTCGCCGTCGGCCCGTGGCGCGGCGAAGGCAATGGGGTTGGTGCCAAATAACGGACGGTCCGCGCCATGGGGCACCACACAGGTCATGCTGTTGACCACGCTTAACGCCACCAGGCCTTCGTAGGCAAACGGCTCGACATCCGGCCAAAGGGCGGCGAAGTGATGGGAGTTGCGAATGGCCAACACCGCAATCCCGGCGCTGCGGGCCTTTTCCACCAGCAAAGGACGCGCGGCGGCCAGGGCTGGCTGGGCAAATCCATTACCGGCGTCCACCGCCACAAAACCTGACGCGACGTCTTCCACCACGGGGACGGCCTGACCGTTGACCCAGCCGCTCTTCAGTGTCGAGACATAACCCGGGATACGAAACACCCCGTGGCTGTGGGCACCGTCGCGCTCGGCTCCAGCGCAGTTCGCGGCCAGGGTCCGGGCGACTTCGAGCGACGTGCCATGGCGCAGGAAAATCTTCTCCAGCAGGCTCACCAAAGCATCAAAGGACAGGGTTGACGAACCAGCATGATCGGATAGCGCAGACATCTGAAGCTCCAGAGTGATTGTTGGAGGTAGCAACAGCGTAGAAACCAGCCCAGTGATTAAACACTGCTTCATCGTGGGAGCAAAGCCTGCCCGGTGCTCAGCCTGACAGGCTTGCAGCCCTGTGTGCGGTAACTATGTACCACCTTGGCTCATTCGTCGTTTCTTAGTCTGGTCGCTTCATCCACGGGTGTCCCGCCTTGCGGCGCCCCGATCGAGAAGCAACGATGACCACTGAGACTACGCCACTCTTATTTCCCGCAGTACTGGCCGCCAAGCGCCTGGACGAGTTGACCGAACCCCATGAGCTGACCCAGGCCGACCTCGATTGGCTGCATCACACGTCCCTGTCCAGCCATGCCCTGCGCGCCGCACAGACACCCGCGATGTGCGTCGAAACGATTCTCCTGCAAACCGAGGGTAAAGCCCCGATCCCGCTGGCCGGCTGCTTTACCCTCAGCGCCTTGCCGAAGACCGCCGGATCAGACACCACACCTGCGTTCCTCTATACACCTCTGGGTGGCCTCACAAAATTCGACAGCCCGGCCTCTCTCGATAAGCAGGTTGAGGCCATGCTGGCCAACCCGACAGAGCGTGACGACCTGTTTCGACTCCTGGCGATCTCCCAGCGTGCCGAACTGAACAGCACAAACACACTCACAAAGACCCGGCAGACCATCACCGGTGATGTCTTCAAAAGCCAGGTCGAGTCCATTGAGCACGCGCAAAATCTCAATGCCGTGGCCATGGTGGATGAACTGATCAAATTGCCCTCGCTGACCTCGATGCTCGACGAGGTGTTGAGTGAAGTGCTGTCAAACTTTGATCACAAGCAGGCGCGTGTGACATTCAGCACCGGTGTCAGCATGGGCGATCCGAAGGCACACCAGGTGACCAAGAACCTGTCGCTGGCCGATGCGGTGCTGGTGTACTTCCACAATCAGGGGCGGCCCTCCGGGCATGACGTCGATTTCATTCACCCCGGGATAAACGTATCCCCCCAGAATACCCAGCAGTGGGAAAGCATCTTGAGGAGCACCGCCAGAAACCTGATTCCCAAGCTCAGCCACTGCCTCGGGAGCTATTGGGATGCCATGGGGCCTTTCCATATTTCTCGCCGAAAGTTTCTTTCCCAGGTCATCCAGGATTCGCTGCGGGCAACCATTCTGATCCAGCGGGAAAAAAGGCAACTGACCGAAACGCAAAGCCGGGAACTGCTGCGGCTGTTCAGGCCCTCCCGGGTGGACGAACCGCTCCTGTTCATTGAAACGGTTCGTCTCTGGGAATATGAACCGCTTTACGTAGAGCTCGCCGGCACCTTGATGATCAGCGGCAAGGGCCACTACCTCTACACCCCCAGCCATGGCCTGCAGAAAGTGGACAACTATCTGGGTTTCAAGGATGCGCTGCTCGATAACCCACCCGACGCCGCTCGTAAAGAAGCGCTCTATAGCCTTCTGAGCCTGGAGGAGCGCAACCGTTTCCTACGCCTGGACGAGCCTAGAATGTCGGGTAAATCGGTGGCTTGGCCGGTCTCCGATTCCTTGGCTGGCGCCATCATCGGCAAACAATTGGAAAACCTGCATTACGCTCTGGAAATGTCCCGCCAAGGCGAGGTGAACATCCACGCCCTCGTCGACAAAGCGCTGGACATACGCGCCTTGATCAACCGAAGCCTGTTGAATCAGAAAACCAACGGACACTGGGGCACGCAACCGGCTTTTTACGGGAATCTGCGACCGTCCAACTTCCTGGCCGATACGCTGGAGAGAAAGGTCAAGAGCTATGCCAGTGTCGCAGACGCCTTCAATAGCGAGTTCTTGCAGCTGCCGCTGTCCAATGAAGTTTCGTTGCGTCACGAACTGAGGGGCCTGCTGCCCAAACTGACCAATGTTTTTTCCCTGGGGATGCGGGCGGAGGCCGAGCTCAGGGAGCTCAATGAAACCTTGCCGCCAGCCGCCCGCGATCTCATCAGCAGCGTTTTCGCCTACGACCCCGCCTACCCGGACCGCAAGCAACGCATGGGGGTCAAAGGCTTTCGCCCCGATGTCTATGCGTTGAAGCTGGCCGGTACCGCAGACGGTGAAACAGTCTCGCTACCCCTGGCCAATTGTTTCCTGTTGACCGAGCGCGGCGGGTTGGATACGCCTTATTCGGGCCTGGGAATCCTATGGACGCCCGCCGATGGCCTACAGGTTTTCGGCTCCGTCGAGCTGGCCACGCAGCACTTGAACCGGCACCTGCTCGACTCTCGCAAGCGCTTTGGGCTGCTCGCCAACCTCACGCCCACGCAACGCAAGCCCCACAGGCGTTATCAACTCGAGGCGTTCGAGCTGATCGAAGACAACGTGCTGCTCAACCGGGCGCACTCGTTCCTCAAACACTTCGAGGCCGAGCAAGGGTATTTGCGCACTTTGAAAGCCGGAGACTGGCAGCTGACCGGGGCGGCCCTGACCAAAAGCCTTGAAGCGTTACGCCAGAAAGGCGCTCCTACCAACCTGACGCGCGCCGCACGGATCGCCCAGGCCATCCGGTGGCAACAGAAACTGCCCGCCTGGCTCGGCACGGCCGCCCTTGAAGATCAACGTCTGCATATTGATCTGCTTGAGCAATACAAAAAAAGCGTGGGCGATGGCAAGGATTACCTGGACGGTATCGAACCCCTGCGTGCCTACGTGAGTAAAAAACTGAAAGCACTGTTGACCACGCGCTTCGCCGCGAAAAACCTCGACCCCGAGACGATCCAGATCACACCGAACCTTGCCCTGGCCGGCCCCGCCAGCACGTTGACCGATTTCGCCCTGAATCATGTCAAGGTCATGCAAATAACTGGTTTCAACGTGTCCTCGACCACCCGGCAAAAGCTGCCGGACGGCTTGAACGAGGCGGCTGTCCGACAAATGTTGCTGTCCCTGGATATTGCGACGATTTATCAAAAAAAAATGCAGGAGCAACTGTCCGGCACCACCGCCGAGGGCCAGCAAAGACAGCAGCGTTTCCGCCGCCAACTGCCCTGGCAACTGTTGCAGTACGCCCATGCACGGCATCTGCAGCAGCATCTTTCGCCGACGGCGTTTGACTTGATTCGCCAGGTGCTGGACATGCCGGATGCCATCGCTCGCCAAGCGGTCGAAGGCGCCAACGCGTTGATTCGGCCACTGGAGCTGATCAAGACCGGGGGCTCGGCGGCAATCAAGGCACTGGGGCTTTACCTGATCGGGTCGAGCGCCGACGCCAAGGCCCCCCATGTCTTGTACTCGCCCTACCATGCAGGCCATTGCTTTGCCGAGTTTAAGGATGAAGCGAGCGTTGTGGCGGCATTCAATACGCCGGGAGCCCTTCAGGACTTGCTGATTCGCCGACTTCCCGAGAATCAGCGGGCCACCTTCAAAAGCCTGTTCGCCTCGACGGCCGGGTCTCTATCGGAGATCACGCTGGCCTCGAATCCGATCAGGACGAACCTGCTCGATACGTTGTTCAACGACAACACAACGCTGTTGTCAGACATGTTTGCCACGCAGACCGACAAAAACAACCCGTTCGACTGGGAAACGGTCCTGCATCTGTTCAGTACCGGCGTCAGGCTGGTGGGCAGGCAGCTGCCGGGCAAGCTGGCGTTTATCGAGACGCTCTGGGAAAGCTATCAGGACTTCAAGGCCTCTGCCGAATCCCTGCAACAGCATGATTGGAAAGCAGGCCTGCACGATTTCATCGCCGGCGCCGCTGAAATGGTCTCACTGGGGCTATTGAACCCCGACGATACATTCGGCCTGCTGGCGCCGGTCGGTCCTGGCTCGCAAAACACCCCTGCGGCCACTGCGGGCCATTGGAAAGACATTGCCTCCACCGCCCCGACGCGCACTAACCTGCAAGTCTTCGAAGCCACCGGCGTCAGCCTCCACGACCTGCAGAAAAACCCAATCGACGGAACCTATAAGTCAATCGAGTCCGGCAAGCTCTACGCCCATGTTGCCGGTAAAGTCTTTCAGGTGGCGAAAACCAGTCAGGCCTGGCGCGTTGTCCATGAAGACGCAGAGGGGCCGATACTGCAGCGAACACCGGGCAGCCAGGACTGGACGATTGCCCCGCAGCGACAGACCATTCGCTATGGCAAGGTCATGTCGACGCTGGCCAACTCATACAGCGACTACAAGGCTTCGCGATCCCTTAATATCGAAGCCCGGGGCATGGCGGAAATACGCCGCAAATACCCTCACTGCGCCAATGCCATCGTGCAGGCCCTGGAGACGGCGCGCTATTACTCTTGCAATGCCCTCCACAACCTCGCCCAAGTCAAACGACAAGTACCGTCGGGCTCTCGGCTGGATACTTTCCTGAAGGCATTCTTTGGTGTCGACAAGGTCGATGCCAGTCTGATCAGAAAAATAGATACCGCAGTTTCCCCCATCTGCCAGGCATTGGCTGATCCATCCTGGGAGTTGCTGAACGCGAACCGCATCGTGATCGGCGACCTTAAAGAGGCCAACGATACGGCGACAGCATTTGTACTTGAACCTGACACAGCCGGAAGAATTTATCTCACGCAGTTTTTCTTCGACGTGGGCCTGGATCAGTACAAGGACCTCGTCCCGGACACCTTTAACGTCGATGCCCATGCCCAGGCAGCGACCCTGATCCACGAAATCACCCATCAGCTTTTCGATACGTACGATATCGTCTACCTGGAATCGACCCTGCCTTTCCTGGACCTAATTTCGACCGCCACTCATGTGGGACAAGCGAAATATGACCATCAAAAAAAACAGCAAGCCAATGGGCTTTCGTTAACCACGTCACGCTCCAGGCTATTTATGGGATGGGATAGCGAAGCCCAGGTACTCAAGGGCCTGGAGCATCTTCCCGGGCTCAAGGCCACCGCCAGGGAAATCCTGAAATTGACCGGCGCCAAGACCATGGACGAAGCACGTGATGCGTTTCTGGATCCCAACCTGCCGGACAAACGCATCGACGTCATGCTTCGAAACGCTGATTCCCTGACGCTGCTTATTTGTGAGGTGGGGCGCCAGCTCGACCCGCCATCCTCTTCAAATACCTCGTATTAACGACGCTCGCTCAAGGCGTTGATCTTTTTTTCACGACATTTATGGGAGGCTACAGCGACGACATATCGGTGTTCGAGCCTTTGACCGAAAAAAACAGGCTCATTTGATGTGCAAACGCCATGATGGTTGTTCTCGGCAGGTCATGCCGAAGGTTAGAATGCGGCAAACCAGGAAGAGTCAATGACCGAACCTACACTCTCGGAAGCCGAATACGACGCCATTACCGATGCGGCCGCCCATTGGTGCATGCGTTTGCATGCGGTGGACTGCACGGAAGCCGAACGGCTGGCGTTCAAGCAATGGCACGATGCCAATCCGTTGCACGCCTTCGAATACGAAGCCATGCTGGAAATCTGGGCCGTTGCCGATCATCTGCCCCGGGTCGAAACGGCGGTCCCGGCCACTCCAGCGTCCCGGCCTCGGTCGCGCTGGAGCCGGTTGGCTGTCGCGGCGACGGTATTGGCATTGGGCTTGCCCCTGGCGGCGTTCACGGGCTGGAACCTGGGTTGGGTCGCCAATTCGTACCAACACTTCGAAGCCGGCGCGAGCGTACGCCACGTCACCCTGAGCGACGGCAGCCAGGTAGAACTCAACCTGGGCAGTGAGCTGGTCTATGCCAACTACAAAAATGAGCGCCGGGTTACGCTGAAAAAGGGCGAGGCGTTTTTCGACGTCAGCCATGACACCCAGCACCCGTTCGTCGTTCGCGCGGGCCAGGGCCAAGTGCGCGTAACCGGCACGCGGTTCAACGTATGGATGTACCAGGACCAGGTGCGGGTCACGCTGGTGGAGGGCTCGGTCTGGGTGACCAGCAACCAGGCCCTTGCCAGTAACGGCTCACAACTTTCGCCGGGCATGCAGGCGAGTTACAAGACCGGCGACTACCAACCGCAGATTCGCGAGATCGATCCCAATGACAGCGCGCTGGCATGGCGCAACGGCAAGCTGGTGCTGGATAACCTTGCCTTGAGCGAGGCGCTGCCGCTGATCAACCGCTACCTAGATCATCCCGTCATGTTGGCCGATAACAGTACCGGCGCCCTGCGTATCGGCGGTATCTACAACATCAACGAAGTGCAGAACCTTGTGCCTTCGCTGTCCAAGGTCCTGCCGGTTTATCTGACGCGCAACAAGGACGGCAACCCGGTCCTCAACGCTATCGGCCAACAGCCAGCCAATAACTGAAAAAGCCGCCACCCGTTCGGGTCGCGGCTTTTGTCGATGACAACAGCGGTTATTGCGTCACCACCCTGCCCGCCTCATCACGCTCCCGGATAATCAAGGCCTGATAGTTCGGATCGGCCTTGATCTGCTGTTCGGTGAATGGCAGCACACTCCACTGCTTCTTCGAAAAGGCCTGGGTCTGGTCGGCCGAGTAAGGCGATGCCGGGTCGCTGGAGATAGAAAATGCCAACAAGCCCTGGGCCTGGGGGCCTTTGTCGTCAAACGTCACCGTTTGCAAATAGCTGGTACCGCTGACCACCTCCCGCTTACCGTTCGCGCCCGGCACGCTCTGGATCGCGTTATAGATACCAAGCTCCCCCGGTCCACCGTGGATGGGCGTTTGGCGACCACCGCTGCTGGCCACCTGAACATCTTGCCAGCGGCTGTCTTTCGTCAAGCCGGCCGCCTTCACCGCGTCCACCGAGGCCAGCATGGCTTCGCGCAGCGCCTTCAGCACGGGCGCCCGCTCAATCGCCAGGCCTCGGGGGGTATGTTGCGGATCCTTTGGATCGAACGCGACACGCCATGAATCCGGCACAGCCTGCAACCGCTGCATGACGTACTGGAAATGAATGAACCCCAGCCCGCTGTCCAGGCCCGCGGTGCGATCCCAAGCCTTGAGGCGGCTACAGACCTCGAGCAATGACGAGGCATCGAGCCCCAGGTCACCGGCACAAAAACCGAGCAGGTCTGGCATCACTTGGTCAGCCAGGTAAACCTGGTCGTCCATGACCATGCGTTGCAAATCCTCCACCTTCACCGGCCCGCCTTTGGCCAGCTTGCCCAGTCGGTCCAGGGCAAAACGTGAGCGCAGGCCCAGCGGCTGGTCTTGCTGGCTGATCAACGGCGAATAGCCGGACAGAGGTTGCGAAGGGTTGACCATCCAGGCGGAATCGTTGGAATTCTGCACGTAATCGCGGCGCAACAGCTGCGGAAGCTTGTCGGCCGCGTAGATGCCTTTTTGCGCGGCGTTGGCATCGATGTCCCAGGCGCATTCACTGCGCGAGCCATCCAGCACGATCATTTTCAGCCCGGCCCTGGGGTCGCTGCACCGGGCCAGCTTGGCGTTATCGACGTTCGGCACTACCGACAGATTCATGTAGAGACTTTGCCCCTGGTCGTCCACCGCCAGGGTATTGACCCAGGGAATGCCTTGGATCTCGTGGACCGCATTCTGCAAGTCCTTGAGCGTGACGGCCTTGTTCATGGCGTACCACTGGGCCAACACCCGATCGTTTTCCAGGTTGGCGTCCCGCAGGCTGTAGGCGAACCGATTATCCCAGTCCAGCCGACCCGGCCATTGCACGACTGGACCAAACTGCGAGCCGTAGACCACGCGAGAAATGGTTTTCACCTGACCGTCGGGTTGCTTGACCTCCACCGAGACTGCTTGCTGGCTCATCGGCACAGACTGGCCATCGAGCAGGTAGCGGGTCGGATCCTTCGGATCGAGCTGCAGCCGGTACAGAGTGAAATGCTTGGAGCTGTCGACGGTGTGGGTCCAGGCCAGGTGCCGGCTGAAACCGATGTTGATCAGCGGCAGGCCGGGCAAGGCCGCGCCCATGACGTCCAGTTTGCCGGGAATGGTCAAGTGCATCTGATAAAAGCGCATGCCACCCAGCCACGGAAAATGAGGATTCGCCAGTAACATCCCGCGACCGTTGAACGAACGCTCGCTGCCAATGGCCAGCGCATTGCTACCGCGCTCCAGCGCGAAACGTTGCTGTCGGGTCGCCGCCACTGCAAAGCTCGACGGTGCCACGCCAGTGAGTGCCGTCGCCTTGGGCGGCTGAGCTCCGGCCAGGGCTTCGGCGAACTGACCGACACCGCCTTCCACCAACAGGCGCCGGGTCAACTTGACCAGGTCCAGCGCCGTGATCGGCCGCACCCACTCGCTCGCGCATTGCTCGGGCAGGCCTTTGGCTTTGCGCTCAGCCAACGCGCGGTTGTAGCCCGCCACGTAGCCTTCGACCAATTGCTGCACTTCAGGCGTCTGGGCCTGCCAGAAGCCGGACACCGCTTGCGGCGTGTTGAGCCAACTGAAAAACAGATCGCTGACGCGGTTCTCCCGCTGTTCGACCGTGACCTGTTCAGGCCCGAAATAACGGGAGCGCTGGCCGTTGACCGTGACGATTTCATTGGCCAACAGGCAAAGATTATCCTGGGCGTACGCATAGCCGATGCCGTAACCCAACCCGCGCTCATCCTGAGCCTGGATATGGGGCACGCCAAAACGGGTGCGACCGATCTCGGCACTGGCCTGCCCTGCATCGCCTTGAGCGCTGGCAACGGGGCTGAGCCCCAGGCTCATCCCAAAAAACACGCCTGCGAGGCCAATCCTCGATAACTGACCGGACATTCTTACGTTCACTCCTGATCGAAACCTTCAGAACCAGGACGGCTGCCGGTACGACATAACACACACATGTGGCCCGCCTGGAAAATCACATGCCGCGTACTGAAGCGGGATGTGCCTTCCCTAAAAACGAACCGGATGAAAAAAAATTAATGGCTTGCCAGCGGCTTTCCGGCGGGGGAATGAGGCGCCTAGACATTTTTTTTACCTTCGGGCCCTCATGATTGATCGTCCTCGTTCGTCCTATTACAGGAGAGCATTTTTTTGACCTTTTCTGATCAGGCTGGTAAGGAGTTTTTGCATGCATGACACGCAATTGCCAATGGACGGTAAGTCAAGATCGACCGGCATCTCGATGAGCGCCACGAACAGCGTGTTCGGCAGCTCAGCGGAACGAGGCGGCAATGAACAGATCAGGCGTTTGCTCAAAAGCTACGGGCTCAGGACCAGTTTGATTCGCCTCAAAGTCATCGACGCACTGCTCAGGGCCGCCGATGAGGACCGCTGCCTGGGTGTCCGGGGCGTGCACAGTCAATTGCTGGGGCTGGACATTCCATTGTCCTTTCTCAGCGTGCGCGAGGTGTTGAAGCGCTTGTGCAGCGAGGGCGTCGTCACCCTCAATCCCGACAAGAGCTACTGCCTGCACCCCAGCGCCATGAGTGTGCTCGCGGCGGGCGAATGAGATCTACGCTCAGGATTTGACCTTGCGCCGCATCACGCCGTTGACCACCACCACGATAACCGCCACGGCAATGGCGATGTATTGAAACAGCTGTTCGCTGATCATGCCGTTGTTCTGCATCCAGGACAGTCCCAGCATGATTGCCAGGACAACGAGGACGATCAGAATCGAGTATTTCAAGCGTTGCGAATGAGTCATTGCCAATTTCCTGAATGTATCCGTTCTGTGTCCGAATGCTTGCCGGGGTCATACCGTGTTTTGGGGTGGCGGGCAAGGATCGGGGTCCCATGGTACAACCGAAGGAGCGCATCCGCGCAACCGCGGCGGTTAATCATGAGAAATTGTGTATGTTTCATCGCATGACCCTGTTGCTTCCCCTGCTGGCCATCCTGATCTTGAGTGGCTACCTCTTTTTCCCTCACGACAGGGAGCATGGTGGTCCGCATGATCGCCATGGTGGTCCGGGTTTTGACGTGCACCGCCAGGGGTTTCGCTGACGACGCCAGCTGACACGCATTAACGTCCAAGACGCCTGATACCGCTACCAGGCGGCATACCCATCCGAATAATTCTGACATCCAAATAGAAAGATCCGCCTCTTGGCTGGCATTTTTCTTACAGCAATCAGTCATGTTTCATTCGCAAACACCGGGCAACACTTCTTGCAACCAAAAAACCAACTTTTTCGGCAACAAAAACTCAACTCTTGAAACATCAGGTCAAGAGTACCCACCACACGTTCTGAATCACACCCACGTATTCTCGAATAAGAAGTGACTGACCTTCTTAACGAAAACTAACGCTGGGTACTATGCAAAACTTGCCGACCGCTCTCTCGTCAATACGATTCACAGGCTTTTGCCTGGCGATCGCCTTATTCGAACTATTAACTTATATGGCCAGTGATCTGGTCATGCCTGCCATGCTCGCGGTGACCCAGGAACTCGATGCGCCTGCGGACCAGATTCCCCATGCCTTCAATCTGTATCTGTTGGGAGGCGTGATGTTGCCTTGGCTGATCGGTCCCTTGTCGGATCGCCATGGCCGTCGCCCGTTCATGCTCGTCGGTTGTGCCGGGTTTGTATTGGCGTGTGCAGCGATCACTCAGGTCACCGACATGCAGGGGTTCAATGGGCTCCGCTTGATCCAGGGCATGGGCCTGGGCTTCGTGATCGCGGTCAGCTATCCCGCCATACAGGAGATGTTCTGCGAAGCGGATGCCGTGAAGGTCATGGCGTTGTTGGGCAACCTCGCGCTTCTCTCCCCCTTGCTAGGGCCGTTGCTGGGAGGCGTGTTGTTGCAATGGCTGTCCTGGCGCGAGCTGTTTGTACTGCTGGCCGGTCTTGGGTCGGTGAGTTGGCTGGCCTTATGGAAGTTCATGCCGCAAAACCCCGGCCCGGCGCACTTCCCCGGCCAATCGCCGGTACTGGAGCCGGTCCAGTTGCGCAGGCTGATCAGGCGCTATGGCGCGCTGCTGGGCCAGGCCGGATTCATGGCGGCCAGCGTGGCGCTGGGCCTGATGAGCCTACCGCTGATCGCCTGGATCGGCCTGTCACCCCTGCTGCTGATCCAGGGCCTGGGCCTGTCACCGCTGGTGTATGGGCTGTGGCAGATCCCGGTTTTCGCCGCCGTGATCCTCGGCAATCTCTTGCTCAACGCGTTGGTCGGCCGACTTGGCGTACGCGGTGTGCTCCGCTACAGCCTGTGGCCCTTGTGCACCGGCCTTATCGCACTGGTGGCGGCCAGCCAGTTTCACCTTTCCCTCCCCTCCCTGGTCAGCGGCCTGTCGCTGTACGCCCTAGGGCTCGGCATGGGCAACGCGGCGCTGTATCGCTTGGCCCTGTTCGCCAGCGACGACAGCAAAGGACTGGTCTCGGCCATGGTCGGGATGATTTCCATCGCCGTGATGAGCGCAGCAGGCTCGCTCCTGGCGCTGTTAGGTGCCGGGGCAAATCTGGAAGCGTTTGCCTTGATGGCCGGCATCGCCGGGCTCAGCTGTCTTGTTGCGTTGCGCCTGTTCATGTCGCAACCGGTCCCTCACGTTTGAATTCGCCGCCCCCTGAGGAAAGCTACCCGATGAGTCATTTCCCCTACGCCGATGCGCTGTGTGCGTTGCCCCAGCCCTACAGCCCCGAATCGATTCCCCCTGGATTGTTCGATCGGGCAATGGCTGAGATCAGCCTGTTCCATAGCCACCACACCCCGGGCTACGAAGACTGGCTCAACGCCAACGGCGTCGCTGCCCAAGACCTGGAGCATTTGACTGACTGGTCGCTCCTGCCACCCATCTATGCCAGTTACTTCAAACAGCGGATGCTACTCAGCCCGACCGCCGAGAACGCGCTGGAGCTCACGTCCTCCGGCACCAGTGGCCAGAAAAGCCGCATGCGCTATGACGAGCGCAGCATGGCGGCGGCCCAGGGAATGGTGGCGCGCATCTTTGACCACTACGGCTGGACCACCAATGACTCGCCCTGCAACTACCTGCTGTTGAGCCATGAGCCGGAGCCGGCCAATCGTCTCGGCACGGCGTATACCGATCAGTTCCTGTGCCGTTTCGCCCCGGCCAATCGCGTCGTTTATGCCTTGCGACACACTGGAAAAGCGCATGAATTCGACATTTTCGGCGTGATCCGCGCCTTGCAGGAATTCGCCGAAGAAGGCCTGCCGGTCAGGATCTTTGGCTTTCCGGCGCTGCTATGGCATGTCCTTGAGCGCATGGCGGCCACAGGTATCGCGGACTTGAAACTGGCCCCCGCCTCGCTGGTGTTTCTGGGAGGCGGCTGGAAAAAACAGGCGTCCCAGGAAATGCCCCGCCTTCAGGTCTATGAACGCATCACCCGACAACTGGGCATCGAGGCCCATCGCTGCCGCGACGGTTACGGCGCCGTCGAGCACGCAGTGCCCTACATCGAATGTGCGCACCATCGGTTTCACGTGCCGATCTATTCGAAAGTCTTCGTGCGCCATCCCTCGGACTTCAGCGTCCAGCCCTTCGGCGAGGCCGGGTTGTTGTCCTTCGTTTCGCCTTACATCTCTTCCAGCCCCGCCCATGCCGTGGTGATGAGCGATCTGGCGACCCTGCACCCCGCCGACTGCGAGTGCGGCTCGGCCACTCAATGGTTCGAGCTGCATGGCCGGGCTGGCACCAGCGCCAGCCGAAGCTGCGCCATGGCTGCCGCCGAACTGATCAAGGAGGATTGATATGTATCTCATCAATGGCCTACTGCACACGAACCTGACGTTCGATCAGGCGCTTGATCGCCTGCAAGCACAATTGCCAGCCCTCCTGGCCTCGGCGCCCCCTAGCGACAGGGTGCTCGATTGCGCCGAGGCGTTCGCTCAGAAACTGCGATGCCAAGGGCAAGTTCCGATCCTCGATGAGGATCAGCGCCAGGCGCTGATTGCCTTTTGCGAACGCAAGCACCTGAGCCTGAAACTCGAGCGGGAGCTGGGGCCCGACCCGCGCTCGCTGCGGCGAATCGACTATCACGACGGCCCGTTCGAAAGCTGGCAGCCCTTGGGGCTGGTGGTGCATGTCACGCCGGGCAACGCACCGCTGCTGGCATTCTGTGCGGCATTGGAAAGCCTGCTGGCGGGTAATATCAACTGGCTGCGACCGAGCACCCGCGATGGCGACCTGACGGCGCGGTTGCTGGCGGCTTTCCTCGATTGCGACCCCACTGGCCGACTGCGCGATTACCTGGCGGTGTTGCCGGTGCCTTATCACGAGAACGGCCGTCTCTTCGCCCTGGCCCAGGGTGTCAGCGCCTGGGGTGGCGAGACGGCGCTCAAGGCCATGCGCGAGCAGATTCCAGGCGGCTGCCGCTGGATCGACTGGGGCCATCGCATCAGCTTCGCCTATGTCACGCCGCACGCCGCCAGCCCGCAAGCGCTGGATAGGCTGGTGGACGAAATCTGCGTGCTCGATCAACAAGCCTGCTCCAGCCCGCAATGGCTGCTGGTGGACAGCGACGAGCCTGCTCAAATACAGGCATTGGGCAACGCCCTGGCCGCTGCATTCGAGCGACGGGCCGGACAGTGGCCCGCCTTGGCGACCACCGCCGCCGAAGCCTGCGAGATCACTACCCGAACGGCATTGGCCCGGCTGGACCAGAGTTTCGCCGGACAGACCGGTCAGGTCTGGGCGGGTGATGGCTGGCGCATCCTCTGGGAACATCACCGCGACCTGTTGCCGTCGCCGCTGTTCCGCACGCTGCTGTTACGGCCAGTGCCCCAAGGGCTGCTCACCGAAACCCTGCTGCCGTGGCGAAACGTATTACAGAGCTGCGCACTGATCTGTGAACCGGAACAGGTCCCGGGGCTGGCCCGCCGCCTGATCACCGCCGGAGTGACCCGCATTGCGCCAATCGGAGCCATTCAGCAGGGCTATGACGGCGAACCTCACGACGGCGTCTATGCGCTGCAACGCTTGAGCCGCCGGGTGTCGGTCGGCCTTGAGCCGGGCGTCGCGAGTCATCGCGTGACGCTGGATGCTCCCCCTGCGGCGCTGTCGGTTTGTGCCTCGACACCGATCATGGACAAGGCCGCCTTCCTCGCGCTGCCCGCGGCCCCCCAGGCGCAACTGTTTTTCCGCTCCGGTGGCAGCAGCGGCATCCCCCTGCTGTCGCCGTTCAGCTATCGCGATTTCGACCGCCACATGCGCGCCGCCGCCGACGGGCTGCGCGCTGCGGGGCTGGATCCGGCCCGGGACCGGGTCATGAATCTGTTTTATGGCGGCAGCCTCTACGGCGGCTTTTCCAGCTTCTCGAAAATACTCGAACAAATGAATGTCGTGCACTTCCCCATGGGCGCACCGACCGATGATGACTACCACGAAATCGCTCAGATGATCGCCACCCATGGCGTCAACACACTGGTCGGTATGCCGAGTACCTTGCAGCGTCTGTTTTCCAGCCAACGAACCCTCCTGCAATCCTACGGCGGCGTTCGCAAAATTCTGCTGGGTGGCGAGCACCTGGGACAAGGCGCCCGCCAGTTGCTTGAGGATTGTGGGGTCACCCTTATTCGCTCAGCCATTTACGGCAGCGTAGATGCCGGTCCCTTGGGCCATGCCTGCGCCGCCAGTGGCGATGGCGTCTTCCATCTCATGGATGACATCCAGCACCTGGAAATCGTCGATCTGGAACAGGACATCGCGGTGGGTGCAGGGGAAACCGGGCGCCTGCTTTTCACTTCCCGCGTGCGTCAGGCGCAGCCCCTCCAGCGCTATGAGGTCGGCGATTGCGGCCGCTGGCTGGCGGCGCCCTGCGCCTGCGGCCTTGAATCACCCAGGTTCGAGCTACGTGAGCGTCACGGCCGCCTGGTGCGCATCGGTACGGAATTCATCAATACCCGGGAGCTTGCCGAACTTGCGCAAGTGGCGATTCAAATCGTGTTGGACTACGACAAGAGTGGCTGTGAACGCCTGCTGATTCGCGTCGATGGCGACGCGCAAACAGTGCGGCGCAAAGTGCTCGGTCTTCTGCCGTTGTCCACTTCAGTCGCTGCTGCACTGCTGATACTGGAAGTCCAATCCTGTCCGGCCGAACATTTCGAACATAACAAACACAGCGGCAAAGTCCCGCTGGTGATCGACTCCAGAATATCCGCCTGATTGTTTATTTGCCTGTCAATCAATAAGCGGACTTTAAAGCCCTGAGAGAATCCTGATGAGCACTTCTTTACCCTTCGAACAATGGCTGGCCCATATCCGAACGCATTCAACCTATTACCAGAAAGCCTTGCGGCATTTGCCATCGCAGGGATGCACGCTGGAAGACTTACCCATCGTCGATGCCAAGAATTACTGGGTGGGTGGTCATGACCTGGATAAGTGGGAAGTTCTGACTACCCCAGTAAAAGACGCACTGGTTTTTAAAACCGGTGGTACCACCAGCCAAGGGAAACTGTCGGTCTACACGCACGCTGAATGGCAACTGATGCTTGACTGCTTCGGTCGCAGCCTGTCGGCTCAATTAAAGGCCGGCGATCGAATTGCCAATCTGTTTTTCTCAGGGGACCTGTACGCCAGTTTTCTGTTTATTCATGGCGCCCTTTGCAGTGTCGATGTGGCTATAACCGAATTTCCGTTCACCGGGTCGGCGGATCTTGACGGACTGACCGATGCCGTTAATGGGCACCGCATCAATGTACTGGCTGGCGTACCTGCGCACCTCCTGGCGTTTGCCAGTCACTTGAATCAATTGGGGCGAACGTTGCCGAGCGTTACCACCGTCCTGTTTGGTGGTGAGCAACTGTTCGAAAGGCAGCTTCCAACGTTACGCCGTGCATTTCCACAGGCACATTTCGCATCCATCGGTTATGCGAGCGTGGATGCCGGACTGGTGGGCGCCAGTGAACCGGATTGCGAATTGGGTGAGCATCGCGTCTTCGACGAACAGACCCGGCTGGAAATTATCGATGAAACCAGTGGGGAAGTGATTGAGGAATGTGATCGCTGCGGCGACCTGGTGGTCACCAACTTCACCCGCACGCTGATGCCTATCGTGCGTTACCCGGTCGGGGACAGGGCCTGTTGGCGCGAACCTGCCGGCACCCCACGGCGCAAATTCGCCCTGCAGGGACGAAGCGCCCAAAGCGAACGGGTGCGGGTCGGCGTTCTTTCACTGTTTCCACAGCACATCAGCGACATCACCCGGCGCATTGCCGGCGATGTGCAATGGCAATTGATCATCGAGCATGGCGTAAATAACGATCATGTCACGCTCCAATGGGTGCCCGGCGAACACGCGACGGCTTGCGATTCTCTCTCCGATGCCCTTACAGCCGCGCTGACCGAACAGTATCCGGGCCTCGATCAACTCGGACTGGCCGTTCAGGCCTGTAGCGCGCAAGCGCTGGCCCGGCACCCACGCTCGGGTAAACATCTGCCGATCGTCGACCGTCGAGTCTATGGCCTGACGGCCGCGAGGCGCGCCGGATGAGCACCTTGGTCATCAGGCCGTTCAGGTCCACGGACGGTGCCGGGATCAGCGAGTTATTCCGACGGGTATACGGCGACCACTATGTCTCGCCGGACGTCTATTTGCCGCGGATGATTTGCCAGTACAACGCACAGCAACATTGGCGTTCCATGGTCGCGGTGCTGGACGAACACGTGGTCGGCCATGCCGCGCTGTGCCGAGGCCTCGCCAGCCCTTCAGACGCCGAGCTGGCGTTGATGG
>Ga0213822_1000712_pt1 | contig 23296 bp, 27 predicted proteins | sample MC6MC0908MG_FD_179872 | JGI IMG/M metagenome (GOLD analysis project Ga0213822, IMG submission 179872) | Enriched soil aggregate microbial communities from Iowa State University, Ames, United States - MC6-MC0908-MG | ecosystem: Environmental > Terrestrial > Soil > Unclassified | place: USA: Iowa...
CATTGAATCAGCTACGATTTTTTTGGTTTTCATATGTTCACCACTCCAATACTTTGGATCTCAATATCGGGCTCGAGCTCGGTATAAGCGAGAACGGGCGCAGTTGGCATTATTTTATCAACAAACTGTTTCAAATACATTCGAATAGAAGGTGATGTCAAGAAAATCGGCTGCCCTCCTGCATTGATGACCCGTTCAATTTGTTGTTGTAATTCTTCGGTAATTTTCCGTGACATTTGCGGATCCATGGAAAGATAATGCACTCCTGCTTCCGTTTGTTGAATATAATCAGAAATGCCTTTCTCTAACGTCGCTCCTGCCGTTAACACTTGGATGACCCCTTCATCGGCATATTGCTCAGTAATTTGCTTTGTTAACGATTGACGTACATATTCCGTTAAGACTCTTGGTTCCTTTGTATAGACTGAGAAATCTGCCAAGGTTTCAAAGATTGCGGCTAAATCACGAATTGAAATTTGTTCACGTAAAAGATTCTGTAATACCTTCTGGATATCTCCAACTGATAGTAAATTTGGAACGACCTCTTCGACAAGATTTGGATGTGATTCCTTCAGGTTTTCGATTAAATCCTTTGTTTCTTCTCTGCGTAACAACTGGTAAGCATACTTTTTTAATACCTCTGTTAAATGAGTAGCTATCACTGACGATGGATCAATGATAATATAGCCCAAAAATTCGGCTTTTTGTTTCGCTTCAATATTTATCCAAGTAGCAGGTAGTCCAAATGCAGGCTCAGTCACATGAATGCCCTCAATCTCCTCATTTTCTCCGCCTTGATTCATGGCGAGAAAATGATCAAGGTATACTTCACCGGACGCAATTTTGTTGCCGCGGAATTTTAGGACATATTGATTGGGTGTTAATTGTAAATTATCTCGAATTCGAATGGTGGGAATGATCAAGCCTAATTCAATAGCAAACTGTCTCCGGATCATCACGATTCGATCCAGAATATCTCCACCTTGTTTTTGATCGGCCAATGGTATTAAACCGTAGCCTATCTCCAATTCAAGGGTATCAAGCTGAAGCAGATTAATCACCTTTTCCGGACTGCTAATGTCTTCTTCTTGCCCTTCCATTTCAACCGATTCATTTTGCTGTTTCTCTTTTTGTACAGCCTTTTGCATGGAATAAGCACCGAAGACTAATAAAAGTGCGATAGGTAATGTTAAAAAAAGACCAATTGGTGTAAAAATGCCAAGTATAACAATCGTTCCGGCAACAATATAAAGCAGCTTAGGATAATTAAAAAGCTGTTTCATAATGTCTGAGCCTAATGTTCCATCTGATGCTGCACGGGTAACTGTTATACCTGTGGCGGTGGAAATGAGCAACGCCGGGACTTGGCTTACCAACCCATCCCCCACGGATAATAGTGTAAAGGTACTGGCAGATTCAGCAAAGCCCATGCCGTGAATCACCATCCCGATGATAAATCCACCAACGACATTGATGATTAGGATAATGATTCCAGCAATGGCATCACCTTTAACAAATTTACTGGCACCGTCCATGGCACCATAAAAATCTGATTCCTGTTCCACCTTAGAACGGCGGGCGCGAGCTTCTTGATCACTTATTAATCCGGCGTTCATATCGGCATCAATACTCATTTGCTTTCCGGGCATTGCATCCAAGGTAAAACGAGCAGCAACTTCCGCTACTCGTTCAGACCCCTTAGTTATGACAATAAATTGGATAACCACAAGGATCAAGAAAACCACAAAACCGACAACAGGACTTCCTCCAACGACGAAGGATCCAAAAGTCTCAATCACTCTTCCTCCATCTGCATTTGAAAGAATCGAGCGCGTCGTCGACACATTCAGTGCTAGACGGAAAAGAGTCGCGATTAATAATGCGGTTGGAAAAATAGAAAAATCTAACGGTTCTTTCGTATTCATAGCCACCATCAAGATCAATAATGACAAGCTAATATTGATAATTAATAGAAAATCCAATAAGATTGTTGGCAATGGAATAATCATCATTGCGACTATCATTATTACAACAATCAAAACGGATACGTCTTTTGTTCTCAAGTCATCATCCCCTTATAGCGACCTTCCTGATAGTAAACATAAGCCAAAATCTCTCCTACTGTATTAAACATTTCTTCCGGAATAGACTCACCGATCTCCACTGAAGCAAACAAGGAACGAGCAAGCGGTCTATTTTCAACCGTCATAATTTTATTTTGTTTGGCTATTTCCTTAATTTTTAATGCGATATAATCTTTCCCTTTAGCAATGACAACCGGCGCATCCATCGTTTCAAGATCATAACGGATCGCAACAGCGTAGTGCGTTGGATTGGTGATGATCACATCAGCCTTCGGCACCTCTTGCATCATTCGATTCATCGACATTTCACGTTGTTTGGCTCTCCGTTTCCCTTTAATAAACGGGTCACCTTCCATCTTCTTATATTCATCTTTGATATCCTGTTTCGACATCCGGATTTTTTTCTCAAATTCAAACTTTTGAAAAAAATAATCTCCCGCCGCTAGAACCACTAAACTGATCGCAACGACAATGCCGATTTGAACGGTTAGAGTACCTATGAATCTAGCAGAATCCCAAAGACTTTTTTGACCGATTAACAAGAATTCATCTTTCTGCTTCCAAATCATCATCCAAGCGATGGAAGCGGTCAAGACCATCTTTAAGATGGACTTTAGTAATTCTACTAAAGAACGGAGGGAAAACATCCGCTTGAATCCTTGAATTGGATCCAATTTTCCTAACTTCATTTTCAAAGATTCAGGATTAAACATTATCCCAACCTGCAAATAGTTGGCCCCCACACCCGCCACAAGTACAACGGCAAAGATGGGTGACACCAATTTAACCACATCCCACAACAACTGGTTAAATAAAAGCTGGACGCTAGAGACGGAAAGGTCCCACCGCAAATATTCTTGGAAACTACGACGATAAATGTCAAGACACCCAGCAATGATACTCTTCCCACTAATCATTAAAAAGGCGAAACAGAATAGCAGGGTGACGGCTTGAGCAACTTCAGGACTCTTGGCGACTTCCCCTTTTTTCCTTGTCTCTCGCCGCTTATGCGGGGTTGCTTTTTCCGTTTTTTCTCCAGAAAATAATTGTAGATCTAAGCGTAGAAGCATGATTACGCCCCCATTATTTTCAAAATAGAATGAATGGATCCGAACATGGTTTCAAAAAGGACTTTCAACAGATAAAAAAAACCAGGCAAAATAAAAATATACATCATAAAATGAATCAAAATCTTGACTGGAGGGAAAATAGCAAACACATTCATTTGAGGCACTGTTCTTGCGATAATACCTAAGGCAACATCTACAATAAACAACGTACCAATAAGTGGTGCTGCCATCATAAACCCAATCATAAACATTTGTTGAACACAATCCATTAGAAAGGTCGACAGTCGGCCGTCCATCCATGCAGGCACAGAGGATTGCAAGGTTATCCAATCAAAACTTGCTAAAATCCCTTGAATCAGAAGGTGATGACCATTGGTTGCTAACAAAACTAGGATAGCAAGGATATTTTTAAATCGTCCTGTGATCTGAGAATTTGTTCCAAATGTAGGATCAAAAAGGCTAGCCATTGAAAAGCCAATTAGTAAATCCAATAACGCCCCTGCTAACTGGACAGCATAAAACAAAATATTTGCAACCAATCCTAACACAATACCAACCATAAATTCTTTTAAAATCAATAAAACCATCTTTCCCAGTGGAAAGGACTGAATTGGTTCATTGATTACCCCGACACATAAAACACTTAGCACCACACTAAAGCCAATCTTGTATCGGTTAGGGATTTGACGTCCAGAAAAAACAGGCACAGTAACCATAAATGAAGAAATACGTACGAATACTAGTAAAAAATTCAACAAGGAGGAAGTATCAATTGTCATTTCTTACCCCACAAATTTAGAAAGATTCCCTAATAAATTTTGAGTGAACTCAAGTACATGCCGCAGCATCCATGCCCCGAAGAAGAGAATAGATACGAAAACCGCTATAATTTTTGGTATAAATGATAACGTCTGTTCTTGAATTTGTGTGGTTGCCTGAAAAATACTTACCAATAAACCGACTAATAATGCCACACCCACAACTGGAGCGATGACAATCAGGATGGTATAGACTGTCTCTTGGGCAAGTCTGATGATCATTTCAGTAGTCATGGATACACTTCCTTCCTAAAAACTCACAAGTAGCGATTGAAAAATTAAATGCCAACCATCCACCAAAATGAATAACAAAATCTTAAATGGCAATGAAATCATCACCGGCGGCAGCATCATCATCCCCATAGACATTAAGATACTAGAAACAATCATATCGATCACCAGGAATGGAATAAAAATAATAAATCCCATCTGAAAGGCTGTTTTTAACTCGCTAATTGTATAAGCAGGTACTAATGCAGTTAATGGAATATCCTTTACTTCCTTTGGCTTTTCCATCTTGGCATAATTCATAAACAACACTAAATCTTTTTCACGTGTATGTTTGGCCATAAATTCCTTTAATGGCGTACTGCCCGCATCAAAGGCTTCTTGCTGTGTCATTTCCCCAGCCATAAACGGCTGCAGGGCATCTTTATTTATTTGTGAAAATGTAGGGCCCATGATAAATAAAGTCATAAATAGCGATAGCCCAATCAATACTTGATTGGGGGGCATTTGCTGCGTCCCAAGGGCATTACGAACAAACCCTAACACTACAATGATACGGGTAAAACTTGTCATTAAAATAATTATGGCTGGTGCAATAGAAAGCACCGTAATTAATAGAATTATCCTTAATGTATTGGAAACCTTATCAGGATCACTTGAACCTAAATCAATTCCCGGCAGGAAGGTTTGACTTGCTTCTGCCGCATAGGCAGTAGAAAAGAATCCTATAAAAAGAAGGGGAACAAGAATGGCTAGTTTTCGAAACATGGATCCTACTCCTCCCCGTTTTCTTTCCGCATGTTTTGCAGATGCTTTCGAAAAATAGTGTTCCATCCTTTTAAGGAATCCTTAGCTAACCAATTGGGGTTGTTTCCTTCCGCTTGATGTTCATAGCTTTCTAGAAGATGCTGATATTCTTCCCCTTGTGATATCGAGCGAATCATCGTTACGTTCTCTCCCACTCCTACGATATAAATGGTCTGACCGATGAGGAGAACCTGTAATGATTTGTTATTCCCAAGTACATGACCACCTAAAGGGAGAACAATGCCGTTTGATTGTATTTGCCGGCTTCGCTTCGACAGAAAGCGCAACAATCCAATCAACAAAACAAGAACTAAGATAAACGAGAAAATAAATTTGATAAATAAGGGAAAAACGGTAGGTGACCCGCTATCCGCGACTTTAGTCGATGAAGGTGAGGGGCTTTTTTCCTCCCCTTTTTGGATAGAGTCATAGGCGGAAATTTCGCCGCTAGAGGTTGAATCCGCGGCAAAAATGGTGGGTTGAAATGAAAATAAATAAAAAAACAAAGCAATTATGGACATGAAGCGTTTCATGATTTTCTCCTTCCTTGGAGTCATTTCTAGTTGTTTAAACTTGCCGCGATTTGAGCTGCTAATTTAGGATCTGATTTGGCAATAACCGCTAAAATTTGCGAACGACTAGGCGTATTAATATTTTTCATCAAAGTCAAAGCAACTTGAGAATTTGAACTCATCATCGTTTTAATAAGCTCAGCTGATTGATCTGCAGGCATTCCAGCAATTGTTTCAGCCAGGATTTCTGTTGGATTATCCTGTTTTAATGCGAGTTCATGGACCACTTCTTGAAGTTCCAATTGATTCGTTATATTAAGGGTTGCAATCTCTTTCATCAACATCGTAATTTGGGCTGCCTTCTTAACATCCTTCATGCTTCCAATAATACTGCCTTGCAGCTCTTGGTCCAATTGAGACATCGTTAAAGCTGCTTCATCAAGTGGCATTGCTGTAATCATTGCAGCAGCCTTTGATGCTGGCATGCTAGCATATATTCCTGAAACTTGTTTTGCTTTTGCCTGACCTTCCTGTGTTTGTTTATTCTCTAGCTGTTTTTGTAAATCTTCATTGCTTTTCTTTAACACCTTTAAGTCATTTTGATCTGCAATTAATTGTTTTTTTAATTCGGTGATTTGTTGATCCCTTTTTTTCAAAATCGATTGGTTCTCCATGTATTGACCTTTCCAATCATTTGAATCATTCGATTTATCGCCGTTTGATTTAGTAGAATCAGGAACAATATAGTTTACGATTGGAATCTTGTTTCCCCAATTTTGAAAGGTCTTCCATACTGGAACTCCCAAAAAATTCAAGAGGACCAAAACGAATATAACGGTAATCAGTAATAAAATCCCCCAGAATAAAATACTACCTAGTATTCCACGCTTTTTTTCTTCCATTTGTTACTCTCCTCATGTCCTTCGGGTATAGCGTAAGACGGCCATTTCATCTAACATCGCTTGTTCACTACGATCAATTTGCTTTTGAAAAGCTTCCATTGATTTTGTCTTCCATTGATTCCACATTTTTGTTTCCTGATTTTTTTTGATTAGCACTTGGTGTTTTTGTTCAACTTCTTGATGAATTTGTTGTGATTGATCTTCCAACTGCTTCATTCGCTGGCTTACATGGTCGATTTCTTGTTGTAACTCTAAAATCTCTTTGACCGTTTTTCGATCTACATCATTGTATTGTTTAAATACATTCTCTTTGATCAGTTCTAATCCTTCTATCTGTTCTGCCAGTTCTATTTGGCGAAGTTTAGTTGTACCATATTCCTGCTTCGCCATTTCCTGTTCTTTTTCTTTGACATCAAGGACTTTTTGAAAGGAAAACGTAAATTTCATCTCATCATCGCTCCAAATTGTGAAAGTAAGAAGGACTCTGCTTCCTCTAACTGTGAAGCTTCAAAGATTCCTTGTCGTAAAAATTGATCCATCGTCGGCTTTAACCGCATTGCCAAATCAATATCGCGATTCGAGCCTTTTTTATAGGCACCAATATTAATTAAATCTTCTGCTTCATTATAAGCAGCCAATAATTTCTTAAAGTTTTGCACTGCATGTAGATGCTCGTCCGATGTAATATCGGTCATAACCCTGCTGGCACTATTTAATACATCAATGGAAGGAAAAATCCCTTTTCCAGCAATCGCACGGTTTAAGACAATATGTCCATCGAGAATTCCTCGGACCGCATCTGCAATTGGTTCGTTCATGTCATCCCCATCGACGAGAACCGTATAGATCGCTGAAATGGAGCCTTTAGGTCCCGTTCCAGCGCGTTCTAATAATTGTGGAAGCATCGCAAACACAGAAGGGGTATAACCTTTGGTTGTAGGAGGCTCGCCGATAGCCAACCCTACTTCTCTTTGTGCCATCGCAAATCGAGTGACGGAATCCATCACAAGTAAGACGTCTTTTCCTTGATCACGGAAATATTCCGCTATAGAAGTCGCTGTTAAGGCACCTTTAATGCGTATAAGGGCAGGCTGATCAGAAGTAGCAACGATGACCACGGATTTTTTCAGCCCTTCTTCTCCTAAATTTTGTTCAATAAAATCGAGAACTTCACGTCCGCGCTCGCCGATTAAGGCGATAACATTCACTTCAGCTGTCGTATTTCGCGAAATCATCCCAAGAAGTGTACTTTTACCGACACCACTCCCAGCAAAGATCCCCATTCTTTGCCCTTTCCCCATGGTTAATAACCCGTCAATCGTACGAACACCTACCCCCAATGGTGAATGAATCCGCGGACGACTGAGTGGATTTGGAGGATTGGCGTGCGTCGGTACTTCCTCCAATCCTAATGGCAATGGCTTCCCATCGATCGGCTGACCTAACCCATCAAGAATCCGTCCCAACAATTGACTTCCTGCTTTAACTTTCATTGGTTTGCCACTGGCAACTACATCACATCCAGGACCAATAGAGCGTACTTCACCTAGAGGCATGAGCAGGACCTTATTCTCCTTAATCCCTACAACCTCAGCTTGGATAGGTGTTTGTGAGTGAGAGGGATAAATGGAACATAATTCTCCGATTCTGACGTCTGGACCTTGAGATTCAATGGTAAGACCAATTATTTGCGTTATTTTTCCATTGACTCTTACTGGGTCTATATTTTTGATGAGATTAATATAGTTCTCAGCTGACAATCCCACTATCCGGCTCCCTTCTCGCCTCTAGAATGACCTTTTTGATTTCCTCAATTTGGGTATCGATTCGAGCATCAACACTTCCGTAAGCGGTTCGTATGATACATCCTTTCACTGATACGGAGTAGTCAGGGATAATCTTAATTTCTGTTTCCCCATTCACGACCGCTATTAAGTGGATCCGCTGTGATTGAATGAAATCAAAATCATCAGGATGAACACAGACTGTAATTGACTCTTTTTCTTTAAAGCGAAGAATATGTTGTTTTATTAACTCGACAAATTGATCAGGGTGACTTTCTAACTCCTGTTTCACTATTTGGGAAGCAATAACAGTGCTTAATTCTAGTAAAAACGGTTCAGCTTCAGAAATAATCGTTTCCTTTTGTTCATAGGCTTGCAATAACAAATATTGTGCTTGCTCTATTTTCCCCTGATATTCTTCCTGAATCTGTGCTTTAGCTTCCTGTTTCCCACTGGCTATTCCTTCTTCAAACCCTTGCTGTTTCGCTTCAAGAGATAAAACTGCTAACTTCTGTTGATTTTCTTCCCACCATTGATCGATTTTTTCTGTGGTAGCGTCTTCTATTGACTGGGCATTCTGCTTGGCCGTCTCTATGATCGTCTGTGCTTCTGCTTTAGCCGCTTGAATCAATTGATTAGTTTGCTGGGTTTCCTCTGCATCAGCACCCTCATCCTGTGCCATTCCTTCCATTGCTCCAACGTTTTGGCTGGTTGAGAGAATTGGCTGGGTAATTACCTTCACTTCTTCTAATATTGAAAGATTTGTAGACTTAAAGACTTTAGAATAGGATGCCATCTGTACCACCTCGAGCAATGACGATCTCACCTGCGTCTTCTAAGCGACGAATGACGAATACGATTCTTCCTTGAGCTTCCTCAACATCCTTAACTCTGACCGGTCCAAGAAATTGCATTTCTTCTTCGAATGTTTCGACCATCCTTTGAGACATGTTCTCGAAAATAACTTTTTTGACCTCTGGACTCGCAGCTTTCAATGCAAGGAGCAAATCCTGATTCTCCACTTCCTGAATGACACGCTGGATCGCACGTCGATCAAGATTAATAATATCTTCAAATAGAAACATTCGTTTCTTAATTTCTTCTACCAAGCCTTCATCTTTTGTTCCCAGGTGCTCTAGGATACCTTTTTCAGTTCCACGATCCACACCGTTTAAGATACTAACAATCGATTCAATACCTCCGACAACCGTAAAGTCCTCGCGAATGGTAGAGGCTAATTTTTGTTCCAATATATTTTCTACTTCCTTTATCACTTCCGGTGAGGTTTGCTCTAACAAAGCAATTCGTCTAGCAACATCGTATTGAAGTTCACTAGGCAAGGATGATAGAATCATGGATGCTTGTTGTGTTTCTAAATGGGCTAATACTAATGCAATCGTTTGCGGATGCTCATTTTGCAAAAATTGATAGATTTGCATCGCATCGATACGTCGAGCAAACTCAAACGGCTTAACCTGCAATTGTGACGTGAGTCGGTGAATGATCTGGTTGGCTCGATCTTTTCCTAGTGCAGATTCCAACACATCCTGGGCAAAGTTGATTCCCCCCATTGCCAGATAATCCTGGGCAATGCACATTTGATGGAACTCATTCAATACTTCTTCTTTTTCTTTGACATCTACCTTATTAATATTGGCGATTGCAAGTGTAAGCTGATCAATCTCTTCCTCGGGCAAATGTTTGAACACTTTTGTGGAAGCATCCCTTCCCATCGAAATGAGCAATATCGCTGCTTTTTGTTTTCCGGTCAACTTTAATGCTGTTGCCATATAACTCACCCCTCATCTTCATGTAGCAATGTTCGAATCACTTTAGAGAAATCTTCCGGTCTTTGATCAAGCAATTTCTTTAACTGACTTTCTATCCCCATATCTTGTTCTGCAAAATAATCAGGTTCTTCATATTTAGGTGTAAAATCCATTTCCGCGTCTTCATCCAGTTGATTTTGTTTTCTTCGACTTACCAACCACCAGATTAACCCGCCTAACAATAGTATCCCTAATGCTGTTCCAGCAGCAATATACAGCCAATTCGACTTTGTTTCTCTATCCGCAAGGGTGTCTTTTGCGAAAGAATGTGGGAAAATGGTAATCCGCTGATCAATCTCTTGTTGAGTTATATCAGGATGACCAAGCGCAGTACGAACTGTATTTGCAATAATGTTGTGAATGTTATCTTGTGTCGCCTTTGGTAACTTATTGGGATTGGCGGGATCTGCCTCGACACCTACATTTATCGTAATATCTTCTATTTGAAACGGGCTTTTTATGATCTCATTGTTAATCCGATTCACTTCATAGTTTACTTTGTTATTCGACTCTTCATAACTGCTTTCTCCAGTCGAGTCAGCACCAGTATATCCAGGAACATCTGTATCACCAGTTCCGACCACACCACCAGGATTGGAACCTGACCCAGTAGCAGTTTTAGAATTTTTTTCCGAGCTTATCACAATCCCGTTATTATTTTGATCTACGGGTTTTACTAACTGTTCTTCTGTTTTAACCTTATCAAAATTCATTTTTAAAAATGTATGTACGTACACTTTTTTATTTCCAAGAATCGTCCCGAGCATTCCTTGTAGACTCTGTTGAATATCACGTTCCAAATTTTGCTGTATCTTACGCTGCTCCTCAAACTTATCTACGCTCTGATCCTCATTATTAGCATCTTTAAGAGCTAATGTTTCACTATACTGGTTCATGATTGTAATATTTTCAATCGGTAATTTCGGTACACTTCGTGAAACTAAAGTGTAAAGCGCGCGTATTTGTTGTGAATTAAGTTGTACTCCTGGTTCGACCTCTACCATGACGGAAGCATTGGCTGATTGATCTTGATCCTGTCTAATAAACACAGATTCTTCAGGTAAAGTCAAAATAACTTCTGCATTTTTTATTCCATCTACATGTGTTAGAACATCTGCCACTTGATTTTGCATCGCTTCACGTTCAAGGATGTTGTATTGCCGATCGGTTGCTCCGAATGAGAGATTTTGCCCAAAAATATCGTAATTAATTTTGTTATCTTTTGGATAACCCTTTGAGGCAAGATCCACAACTAAATCAGATGCAGTTTTTTTAGGTACTAGTAACATCGTTCCATTCTCTGATATCTTATAATCAGTTTTCCCTTGTTTATCCAATTCTGCTTTAATGTCCCCGACTTCCCTCTGTGTTAATTGACCTTTATAAAGCGGGACATATTCAGTACGAGAAGCAAAATAAATAAAGGTGGTTAGGGCTACAATAAGAAATAAGAATGTCCCTATGAAGAGCCCTTTCTGTTTTCTATTTCTCGTTTTCCAATAATTGCTAATGTTCTCTCCATTATGTTTGATTTGATCTGTCCATGATCGATTCATTTCTCACCCTGCCCAGCTATTCATCATTCTTTAAATTTGCATTCGCATCATTTCTTGGTATGCTTCCACAGCTTTATCTCTGACGGTGACCGTAAGCTCTAAAGCTAATTGTGCCTTTTGTGATGCAATCATTACATCATGAATATTATCAACCTCACCTGTAGCCACTTTTGTTGATAGATCTGCTGCTTGCTTTACTGTGTTGTCCACATTCTCCAAATAATTTTGAAGTACGCCTGCAAATGACGTATTTGGTTTGGCACCTTCTACATTTTGGAATGGATTTTGATTAATTTTGATTAATCCACTACTTACATTTGATACATTCATTTAAATCCCTCCTATCGGCCCAAATCTAGGGCTTTTAACATCATGGATTTCCCAGTATTGAATGCAGTTACATTTGCTTCATAGGATCTTGACGCTGAGAGCATATCAACCATTTCCTTTGACAGGTCAACATTTGGCATCATGACATAACCTTCGGCATTGGCGTCTGGATTTGCAGGATCATAAACTGCCTTAAAGGGAGTTTGGTCGTCGACAATACCTGTCACTCTTACCCCATTTAGTGTGGATCGAGTTCCAGTTTGTTTTTGTAATTCTCCCTGTAAAACCTGATTAAAGGCTTTCTCCCTTGGCTCCATCACAACCATTTTTCGACGATACGGTTCCCAGACACCATTTACAAATTTTCCTCGTGTTGTTGAGGCGTTGGCAATATTGGAGGAGGTAACATCCATCCTTAACCGACCAGCAGTTAAGGCAGATGCACTAATATTTAATGAATCAAACATTGCTCCTAACTCCTTCCTTTAATCGCAATGGATAATTGTTGAAATTGACTAGAAAGTTGCTGTGTTAGTGTGTAATACCACAATGAATTTTTGCTCATCAGCGTCATTTCCTTATCGATATCGACATTATTTCCATTATTTTGCATAACTGTATCACTATTCTCCACCGTTTGGGCCGAAGGAATGGTACCGGATTTCCCAATCACAACGTGACGAGAGTCCGTCCGTTTTCCAACAAAATTTGTTTGATTCGATAATTGTTGTTTTAATATATCCTCAAACATCACTTGTTTTGATTTAAAATCAGGGGTTTCAGCATTTGATATATTATTTGATATGACTTGTTGTCGAAGACTAGAAGCATTTAATGCTGATTGTAGGATGCCGATATTATTCAAAATGTAGACTCTCCTTTCTAAACTTAAGAGAATTTTTTGATTATTTTTGATAAATATCAAAAATCGAAGAACTTTCTAAATCAATATACTAAAAAAAGGATTATTTAGCCAGTCTTTTTTTTTTGCTGATGTCCTCCTCACATTAAGTTATACTGAAAGACTATCAAAAAACTTGGTCACTCCTACTACCCAATGATTGTTTAGGCCGGAAGGATCATTATCAGCTCCAATCGGTGCGTACTTCGCACCAATCTTGGATATACTGGTTAAGCCTTGACCTAAATAGTTCTTACTTAAATTTCGAGCCATATCCATTATGCTATCTTCAATGGATGAATATGATTTCAAGCCATTAACTCCCATCATCCCAGCAACATTATTTTTTTCAATAGCTGCACGTGATTTCCCATTACCGGTTTCGTGTTGAGCAATAGCCGTCAGCAATGCGGGGTTAATATTATACCGTTTACCTGCACGAACAAAAACCTCACCCATTCCCTTTAATTTCCCACCTAATACTTGATTTAGCTTTTCTGGTTCCATTAATTGAAAATGTAATGATTCATTCACGTTCAATGACATATTTTGATTGCTCAAATAAGGGTCCATAGAAGAAATAATATTAGGGACAACAGTATTAATTTGAGGATTTACTTTCGATTGTCCGTCCTGTTGTAGCAATAGCTGATTTAAGATTGCAGCAAATAGATTGTCGCTATCAGGAGTTTTCCCCGCCACCTGTGATCGTAAATTTTCTGTCCTGGACAATGTATTAATCAGCATTGTTTGAGTAAACCAATTATCACTTGTAATCAATAGATCGCAACCTTTCTTTCTACGTATCTAAGTATCTAATATCATCCAAAACACCAATAAATAGTTCTTCATGTTGCAGTTTAACAGTATGAATTAAATTGTTCTTTCAAACATCACGCAAACGTCACCCAAAAATTCTTCCGAAAGTCTAGAAATATGTATGAGTTGCCCATTTACTATTTTTGCTTCTACTAAAATAATTGTATTTGAATCTTGTTTTTGCTTCATTGCGAGAATCTGCTTTCCCTTGTAGACTATATTTTTCACCAAGTAATAGGTGTCATTTATTGGGTTTCCCATAGTTATTTTGATAGGTTTTTCGAAGTATGGTTTTACTTTTTTATACTCCATAAAATTATAAAGTTTACCATACCTTCGATTGTCTGTTATTCCTTGCTGCTGGATCATGAATATCTTCCTCTCCACAAACTGGATATTAACGAGTACAGGGTCTTCCTTTGCTTAAGCAAAAAAATAACCTCGCCTTAACCAAAAGGGAGGTAATAGACAAAAACATCTACGCAGAAAAAATAAGCTTTCTAGCAAGACATTTAATACCTATCTCAAATCCTTAATCTTTTGGTAACTGGCTGACATAGTGCAAATGCACCTTAGTCCCTATAGCTTTGCGTCACTGACTTTCATCAGTTATGCCATTATCGAGATAATCAATTTGTAATAATTATACTAATCTCTTTATAAATCATAGAATTTTTTCTTTCAATCGAATATACTACTATTTTATCATTTTTTGTCGAAATTACTAGTTCAAATGTTGTGTTTTATTTAATACAGCCATAAAAAATTCATTTTTTCACCGTAAATAGTCTTATTTTTCATTCTAGTGGTCGATGCACCGTGCCAAATGTCATTCATTTTCCCTAATTTATTGCAAAAAAAATGCGTGATTCACGCATTTTTTCATGTGTGATCACGCATTTTTTTACTTTTTGGAATCTAAAAATACCCCATTTGTTTGTGTAAGATATGGTCGAAACTTTTTTGAAACTTGTTTATTCTGTTTTATTTGATTGAGAGAATTTTGTGTTTCAGATATTTTTTCACTTAATAGGATGGTTAAACGTTGATCGAGATTACGCGAGTCTTCTAATAATTGTCTGGCTTTTACTGAATACTGGAAGCTTGGATTATCTGCATTAAACCCTTCAACCTTCATCATCATATTATTACGTTCATTCAATAGTTGATCAAATTCCACAAAGTTTTCTTCTTTTAAAGCACGATGCATGTTTGTCGTGATTTCAAATATCGATGTAATTAATTCTTCCATGGGTTTACCAAACCTTAATACTTATTTTTCTTTTGGTTCATCGCGGTTGACCAAGCTTCCGCTAATTCCAGTGCATATCCTTCTACTTCTTCTAATATGTCTGGCTTTTTATGAATATTGGCTTCAATTAAACGAGATTTCATGTATTCATATAAAGAATACAAAGAATCAGAGATCGTGTAATCTTTCTTCAAGGTCACCATTAACTCACTCACAATATCCTGGGCTCTTAGGTTGTAGCTGTGACTTTCCTCAAGACTGTTTTGTTGAAGGGCCGTTTTGGACAAACGAATGAATTTAACCATGCCTTGGTATAACATAAGCGTTAATTCTTCTGGTTTAGAAGTAGTAACCACTTGTTTTTGATAAGTTTGATAAGGGTTGCTAAATGCCATGTTTGATTACTCCTTTTAAATTCCATTTCATTCTTGTATTATATATCGGTTAAAGTGAAAATTAGTTAAGGAGTTGGAAAAAATACCTTTTAAGTTCCATGACTGTTCTTTGAATAAAAATTAACCGCTGACTTTAAGAACAACGCCGAAGCTGTCAATGATATAGTTAAGTCTTTGATTATAGGATTTCAGTTGTTGTATTTTTGCCGCATCGCCTAACAGATTAAATGCTGTAATCTCCTTAGCTAACTTAGAAACCTCAAATTGTAATTCATCATTCCGCTTTTTCTCCTGAATGAATTGTTGTTCCTTTTTCATTAACTGCTCACGTATTGCTTCTTTTTCAAGATTGATTTCTGATTTCATACTCTCAATCTGCTGAACCGCATCCTGATTCTGAAGCGCCATGTTTGTAAGTTGGTATAGACTTCTAAGAAGTTCATTTAAATTAATCCCAGGAAGTTGTTGTACATTGGTTATTAGCCCCGATAAAATGTCGAGCAAATCGTCCTGGTCTTGGGCAGGTGTCATCTGATGTACTTGGGGCTTAGTCTGCGTATCCCCTATTACTTCTGTAGCTAACACAGGAACGTTCTTCTCAGTAATCGTAATAAATTGATAGCCATTTTGATTGGCTGCTTCCTCTTTAGCTTTTGCCTTGATAATGGAATAATACTTATAATTAACTGACTGATAGCCACGATTTAATAAGTGCCCTACTTCCTCCAATATCTCAGTAATATTTAGCGCACCTTCTTCTTGTCTTTCCTTAATATATTGAAACATGAACTCAATTTCGTTTTTAATCCATTTACGATTAACCTTTTTGGAATCGTCGTGAGTCTGGTTGGCATATTCAGAGCTATTCATACTTAACATCACTATATTATTATAATAAAAAATTAATGATCCTGCACGTACGCCGTTTTTAGATTCCAAATCATGAATGAAATCTTGTTCTGATGGTCCCACCTCTTGGTTCATTATTGATTCTTTCATCTGAAATATTGCAGCTTTTAAACTCATTAGAATACCTCCAAAATGAATATGAGATTTGAACATACTTGGTTTTACAAACTTTTTTGCCCATCCACAAAAAGGTAAAACTAATTTTGACTTTTTCAAACTCTCTTCATCTATTTTGTTTACTATATGGTACGCTCATATAAAAAATTTTTTGGGTGTATATCAAAATGTCAAAAAATTAATATTTTTTATTCTCAAATTTATTATACTACCTTTGTAAGGATTTGTAAAATAATTGGTTTGAATATTTAAATAATATGAGTTGGACCTGATAGATTAGTCTTTGTTGCCTCTTAATAAATAGCGATAGCCCTCTTTATAATAAAGTGGGCATTATATGTGTTTATAACCTATTTTAAATTTGATTTTGATTATCGCGACTTCAAGCTTATTTGCCGTTGTCTTTCGAAACAATGTTGAATGATTTTCATTTGATCCTGTTTATCCAACATAGTAAATTTAATAGCAATATGCAAACTATCTTGAGTTTTTATCAAGTTAATTCGTTGGATTTGACCATGAAAGGGAATAATCGCTGAGTCTTTATTCTGTATACCAGGAACTACCAAGGTTCCTGAAATCACATCTCCTTGATGCCATTCCATACCGACTCCACAGCTAAACAATAATCCACCTGCACTAATATTGATAGTGTTATACTTGTTTTCATTTATCATCACTTGTAAATGAGAATTGACACGAAAATTGTCCCTTCGTTGAATCCTAATAATCTCTTTTTCTAGTGGTTTCGATATCCGGCACAAAGGAATTTTGTCTTTTTTCTTTCCAATGATTTCTGAGGGAAATTTATATTGATTTTCATCCACCATAAAAATAATGTCTATTTGGGTTCCTTCCGTTAACAGCCCAATTATATTCTTATCCAACGGGAAGCCGATTAAAATTTCATTCTCCCCAACCTCTGCAATAATAGACCTGCACGATTGATCATGGCTTTTAATATCGATCATTATGTTCTGATTTACTTTAGGATACATTGAAAACACCTACTATCGTCATTATTAACTTAAAAAGTGTCAATATAAGTTTATCAGAAGAATAGGATAAAAGATACTGTTTTTTGGAAATACCACCCAAATGGGTTGTGGATGAATTTTCCATTAAAAAAAAGGATAACACAAGCTGTGCTACCCGCAAAAAAATTACCTTAAAAAATCAACTAAGGATGTTTGAATTATTCGAGCTCCTACGGATAATGCAGCACGCTGCACATTTTCCTGTGCCTTCAAATCAATAATTACTTTCGAAATATCCACATCCTCTTCCTTTGATAATAAACTGGTTGTTGATATTTCGATTCCTTCAATCCGAGACATACTTAACTCCATACGGTTTATGCGTGCTCCCAATTCTGAGCGTTCCTTGAGGATATTATCTATCTGATTATCCAATTTACCTAAGTGATCAGCGGTAATCTTATTGGAAGATTTAAAATCGGATTCTATATCTGAGAGCACATTAAATATCCCGCCGATACCGTCATTATTGAATACATTTGTTCCATTAGTACTTATTGGTACATAATTTGTCTGTCCCACTTGTAACTCTAACATTTCTTCGTTTGTGCTTCTAAACTCTTTTGGTGACCCTGGAACAGCTGGATCCGTCCTATAAGGGGGGGTTTTTACATCCGTACCCGCAAAAATGTATTTGCCTGCAATTTGCGTATTGGCGATCTCACCTAGATGTTCTTTTAGCTGATTGATTTCTTCACCAATAGCATAAAGTGCACTTGGATCATTCGTTTCGTTAAGTCCCTGTAGTGTAAGCTCACGAACTCGCTGCAATACAGAGTTTACCTCATTCATCGCTTCATCTGTCGTATTCATCCAAGAGAGTCCGTCCTCGGTATTTCGTTTAAATTGTCCGATTTCATTAAGCGAAGAACGGTAAAACATCCCATGTACCGCTGTTACTGGATTGTCTGAGGGTCTATTAATTTTCTTTCCTGAAGATGCCTGTTCTTGATATTTTGCCATTGCCTTATTACTTTGCTGTAAATTATACAAAAAATTTTGATTGAGTATACTTTGCGTAATTCGGTAACCCATAACGCCCCTCCTACAATCCGACTCGGCCCATGCCGTTGATCACTTTATCTAAACATTGATCCATTGACGTAACTATTCGTGCAGCAGCATTATATGCTTGTTGATATTTTATCATATTGGCTACTTCTTCATCTATGGATACACCTGAAACGGATTGGCGGCGATTTTCTACCTGCATGATAATCCCTTCAAAGTTGTTCTGCATCCGCTGAGATTCTTGTGAATCAATACCTAGTTGACCAACGATATTACGATAGAAGTCATCTACAGTAGAAGTAGTACCCGTAAAATTAAGATTTTTGAATTTAATATTTGCAATATCTTGAGCGAGTTGACCATTACCTGTAGATGATTGTCCTGAGCCCTCGTCTTTTGCAGCTGCAATTAAATTCAATGATTCCATGATTTCCGGATTTACTTTCAAGTCTTTCGCTGATGAACCTGTAAAAAATTCCACCTTTTTGTCCGAGACACCTGAAATATTATCTAAATTTAAACCACTTAAATGAACTTCATTTACTGCATTTGCAAATGTCATCGCCAGTTCATTGATTTTATCCTTAAGATAAGGAATAGTTGATTTTCGATCTCCTCCCATGATTCCATAGGATTCAATTCTTCCCAACAATTCCCCTGAACCCAAATTTACTGTTTGTCCACCAATTTTTATTTCTGCTGGATTTACTAATCCGCTATTTTGGTCATAATCGATTGTTAGCGTATTAGATGTTTTGCCTGTAACTAAAGTACCCTCACCTACACTGATGTCTACCATGCCACTTGAAGAAGCCTTAACATCTATACTCACTATTTTAGAAAGTTGGTCGATTAAGACATCTCGTTGATCAAGTAAATCATTTGGTTGATAGTCATTTGCTACCAATCGAGAAATTTGTTCGTTTAAAATACTAATTTGTGAAGCTAAAGAGTTAACCTCATCTGTTTTAGTCTTAATAATATTTTTAACATCAGTCTGCATCTGATCCAGAGAATCCATTATTTGATTAAAAGATTGAGCAACAGCTACCCCCTTTTGTCTAACTACTGCACGTACAGCAGCACTGTCAGGGTTTTTCACCAGCTCCTGCCACCCCTTCCAGAATTCATCCATTGTATGGGCTAAACCATCATCAGTAGGTTCATTTAGAAGTTCTTCAATTCTAGTAAAAGTATCACTTTTTGCTTCCCAGTACCCTAAATTTTTGTATTCATTACGAAATTGAACATCTAAATATGCTTCTCTTAACCTAACCAGTGCATTTACCTCAACACCAGTTCCCAATTGTGCAGGAGATTTATCACTATGCATTCCTGGATAGGGAATCGCATTAGTTGCTTGCATTTCTGCTCGTTGACGGCTATATCCGATTGTATTTACATTGGTAATGTTATGACCAGTGGTAGAAAGTGCCGTTTGCTGAGCATATAGGCCTCTTTTCCCTAATTCTAAACCATGAAAGGTTGAAGTCATCCCCATTCCTTCCTTCTATCAAAATTTATTTACAACTAAATTTTTGCATCTAACAGGTTTGAATAACTGTTAGTAGCATGTGGTCCATAACCAATAGCTATTTCTTTCCGTACTAATAACCCCATTGAATATTGAATATAAGAAAGAGATGCATGAATCAAATGTTGATTGTTTTCATTCAAAAAAGTAATTTCCTGGATCAGAACACGAAGCTGCTTGGCTATGTCTTTTAAAGAGGCCTTAGTATCGGTATCGTCCTCAAGTTTCATTATTTCCTCAAGGGGGAAGGAAGGATCCTTAATGCCCTTCTCTTCCAAAAACTCTTGTATTAAATTGTTTCGTTTCTGTTCAATTTTTTGAATTTCAGCTACGCATAAGCTTTCTCGATGAACCAAATTCTGAAGACCAAGGATGTCCCCCTTAACAAGGATGTCTTGTTTCTCTTTAACTAAATCTAATAAGCTTGTATGGACATCAACCAAAGTTTTCATTGTGTGCTTTATCATTTTTAAATAATCCATTTTCCCATCTCCTAAATGGAGTTAGTCTTCCAAAATTCGAGTAATTTTTCAGCAACCTTGCTGCTATCAATGCGATAGTTCCCATCAGAAATTTGCTTTTTTATTTCCTCAACTCGATTTAGGTGTTGTGATTGCTCTGATTTCATCGCTTGAGAGATTTCTCTCCCAAGTGAAGATATTTTTACTTCTGATGAAGAGGTTGATTTTTCCACATTTTTTTCTATATTAGAACGGTTCTGTTGATTTTGATAGGAATAAAAACTATATTTCATATCATTTATTCGCATGAACAATGCCCTCCTATTCCTTTATTATTAATAATCGGTCACACTTTAAAATAGTTTAGTTTAAATTAATAATAAATCAATTTATTATCGGACAAATAACGATGAAAAACTAAAGAGAAACTGCGGAAAGGATAATAATCCTCTTAGCCCGCAGCTGCTTTACTTATTTTAATCAACTTTTATCACAATTTATTATTCACATTTAATCCGACAAAATCGATTTGAAGTTCTTGCATTTGGCGAAGGTATACCTTCGTCTTTCCAGGAGTATAATGGTGTATTGGCTTATGCGGAGTAAATTCAATCTCAGTCCCCCCCTGTTTCCAGTTGATAGACAGCTCAGCTGGGGTATAATGAATTTTCACTGATCCGTAACTTGGGATGAAAGCGATATTGAAATCGGCCGGTTCAGGGTTGCCTTTTTCCGTGGCAATTGACACAATTGCATCGTTTTTATGTTCAATTGCCGCTAATTGATCACCCTCTTGAGCGATTTGAGCAATCGCCTCTAACCCCTCTTGCTTGGAAAATTCAGCCATGTCAGCACTAAGCACAGTTATCTTTTTTAAATTCAACTCGTTCCAAGCCTGTTCTTGATCTATTTCAAGTTGTGATGGTTTACGTACGATATTCATCGTTGACGGATACTGTTTAATCGATAGATCGGCAGGAATCTGTTGGATTTCCTGCACAGGCTCAACTTTTCGTAGGCCAATTTGGGCATAGGTTTGATGCAAACGAATTTGAGGTAATTGCATTATTCCAACTCCTTGAATTTTCGTTGCTCTACAATATTATATAAAAATGTTATCAAAAATAGTGTCAAGTTGCGACAGTTTTATTTAAAGAATAAAATTGTTTTATACTTTTCTATCAATTAATAGTCCCAAGCACTTTGTCATTGCCGCATACATATCTAAGAATTTTTTGGGAGGAATTTCTTTCACGACTTCATTCGTTACATCATCAACAACCGCAACATAGTATTCTTGTAAACCCTCATGAAACTCAAATTTTAAGTGAGTATTCGAAGCTTTTAAAAAATCGTTCATACTATTCATTATTTTCTCAGCTTTTTCTTTCTCTTGTTGATCTAGTAACTGTTCTTGCTGGTTATGTGAATTTCCTCTTAAACTAAAAGTATTTTTATTCTTAGAAAGATCCATTGCAGGACCACTAGTACTTGACAGTTTTTCAATCATGACCTCTGCCTCCTTATAAATGATTATTTATATGTATTATCGGAAATATTGCAAAAATGATTAGAGCTATTGGAAATAAAAAGGGATTAAGCAGAAAGAGACCTTAGAATACCTAAGGTCTCTTTCGTTTTAAAGACAGATTGATTGTTTGAACCAATAGCGCAAACTTATCTTACCTATTTGACTATTACGGTCGTACTTCCGACAACAAGATATCCGTCTATGAATCCACGGAACTCAACCTCTACTGTTCCTGGCTTCCAAGTAAATTGATCACGATCAAACTTAAATTGACCATTTTTAGCTTGCTGCAGTAATCCGTTCGTTCCTGAATTAGCGGAAACTCCATTTAATGTGGCACTGTGCAGGTCGAATTGTTTCATGTCAAGGCCTTTTGGCACTGTTACTTGAACAGTAAACACTCCCGTGTTAGTTTTAATAATACCTGGGTTTACAACAATAGTTGCTTGTACGTATACATTTATTGTCTTTTTCACTATTGTTGTCCATCCTGCTTTATCAGTTACGGTTAACACTACATTGTAAGAACCTGGTTTATCAAACTTAATTGGACCTGTGATTTCCTGTCCGTTCACAGTAACCTTTTCACTATCAATACCCGAAACAGTATCAATAGCTGAATAACCTGGAAGGTAAGTTCCAAGTCCGTACTCATCTTTAAGATTCCAGACGACAATTGGCGCATTTTTATCAATCTTTACGTCAACGGTCTTTTTATCTTCGATGTTCCCTGCCTTATCTACACTATAGAAAGATACCTTTGTTACCCCTTCTGCACTCACCTTAAAGCTTGTTCCTTCCTTATAATCAGAACCATTAATGGAATAGTAGGTTTTATCAACGCCACTTCCATTGTCTGTTGGCGATAAAAGGACATTTACGTCTTCCTTATACCAAGAATTTTTAATATTAGAAGTCGTAATTGGTGCGGTCTTGTCGATATTCACTTCAACGGTTTTAATGTCTTCGATGTTACCTGCCTTATCTACACTATAGAAAGATACCTTCGTTACGCCATCTTCACTCACCTTAAAGCTTGTTCCTTCCTTATAATCAGAACCATTAATAGAATAGTAGGTTTTATCAACGCCACTTCCATTGTCTGATGGAGATAAAAGGACAGTTCCATCTTCATTTGTTATATTAGATGTCGTAATTGGCGCGGTCTTATCGATATTTACTTCAACATTCTTAACTTCTTCGATGTTACCCGCTTTGTCTATACTATAGAATGAGACTTTCGTTACACCTTCCTCGCTCACAGAAAAGCTTGTTCCTTCCACAAAATCAGAACCATTAATAGAATAGTAGGTTTTATCAACGCCACTTCCATTGTCTGATGGAGATAAAAGAACATTTACGTTGGCTTTATACCAAGAATTTTTAACATTAGAAGTCGTAATTGGTGC
>Ga0213822_1000713_pt1 | contig 23295 bp, 40 predicted proteins | sample MC6MC0908MG_FD_179872 | JGI IMG/M metagenome (GOLD analysis project Ga0213822, IMG submission 179872) | Enriched soil aggregate microbial communities from Iowa State University, Ames, United States - MC6-MC0908-MG | ecosystem: Environmental > Terrestrial > Soil > Unclassified | place: USA: Iowa...
CCGAACATGCGGCAAATCTTTTCAGCTTAGCGGAACCCGGCTACATATATACCCGAATTCACAATCCTACAACCACTGTTTTTGAAGAAAGAGTTGCATTATTAGAAGGCGGCGTTGGCGCCCTTGCCGTTGCCAGCGGAATGGCTGCGATTACGCTGGCGATATTAAACTTAGCTGAAGCAGGAGATGAAATTGTCGCTGCATCGAACCTTTATGGCGGAACGTACAATTTATTTGCCGTTACACTTCCGAAATACGGGATTAACGTAAAATTTGTTGATGCAGACCAACCTGAGAACTTCCGTGAGGCGATTACGGAAAAAACAAAAGCCGTTTTTGCAGAAACAATTGGTAATCCCAGCTTACGTGTACTAGATATTGAAAAAGTAGCGGAAATCGCTCATGAAGCTGGAGTACCATTAATTATTGACAATACCTTTGCGACGCCATATCTCTGCCGGCCAATCGAGTATGGTGCCGACATTGTCGTCCATTCAGCAACGAAATGGCTGTTAGGTAATGGGACATCAACAGGCGGCATTATAGTTGATGGTGGTAAGTTTGATTGGAATTCTCCGAAATTCCCGGGCTTCACAACTCCTGATGCCAGCTATCACGACCTCGTTTATGCTGAAGCACTGGGAGCTGTGGCTTATATCATTAAAGCCCGTGTGCAATTATTGCGTGACCTTGGCCCTGCCCTTAGCCCGCTAAATGCCTTCCAGTTTACGCTTGGACTTGAAACTCTTCACGTCCGTATGAAAGAGCATGTGGCCAATACCAAACAAGTGGTCGATTATTTAGCAAACCATCCTGCCGTTGACTGGGTTTCCTATCCGGGGCATCCTTCACACCCTGACCATGAATTAGCGAAAAAATATTTACCAAAAGGCGCAGGTTCGATGGTGATCTTTGGTATTAAGGGCGGCAAAGAAGCAGGTGCCAAACTGATTGATTCACTATCTTTATGGGCACATGTGGCCAATGTTGGTGATGCAAAAAGCTTAATCATTCACCCGGCAAGTACGACACATCAGCAATTAGATGCGGAAGGACTTAAAGCGGCAGGCGTTCCGGAGGATTTAATCCGGCTTTCCATCGGAATCGAAAACGCCCGGGATTTAATTGAGGATCTTGAATCAGCAATTGAGGCAGCAACAGGCCTAGCATCGTTAAAGACAAATGCCTAAAATTACCTTAATCTATTTTTTCAAAAATGAAGAAATTGCCGTTGACACTCTAATACATCCGTGATACGATTGCTTTCGTAATAAAATTACTACTATCATTTAATGTGTTAATTGAATATAGAATGCTGTAAGCTCTTATCAAGAGAGGTGGAGGGATGTGCCCGATGAAGCCCGGCAACCGTCAATATGTTTGAAATGGTGCCAATTCACACAAAGCGTTAGCTTTGGGAGATGGGAGAAAGGTCTAGTTCATAATGCCTTTCTGCCTGTGCAGAGAGGCATTTTATTTTTTAAAAATATTTTTGCCAAAACAGTCAAACCCTATATTCAAGTAACCGGTAATCAGGATAAGAAGCAGGTGATTTAGGTGATTTCAATAAAAAATGTCCGAAAGATTTATCCTTCTAAGCAGGGCGAGCTAAAGGCAGTCGACGAAGTGAACCTTGAAATCCAAGAGGGAGAAATTTTCGGAGTGATTGGTTATAGTGGTGCGGGAAAAAGTACCCTAATCCGCATGTTAAATGGACTGGAGCTGCCAACTGATGGAAGTGTCACGGTTGCCGGCCGGGTCATTTCGAGGATAAGGGGTGCTGAACTTCGAAAAGCTCGTCAGGAAATCAGCATGATTTTCCAGCATTTTAACTTACTATGGTCAAGAACCGTGAGTGAAAATATTGCTTTTCCACTAGAAATTGCTGGTGTCAAAGGCCCGCAAAGAAACAAACGAGTTGCAGAATTGATTAAATTGGTTGGTCTTGAGGGACGGGAAAATGCATATCCATCACAGCTTAGCGGCGGGCAAAAGCAACGGGTTGGGATTGCCAGGGCGCTTGCCAATAACCCTAAAGTACTGCTTTGTGATGAAGCAACTTCAGCCCTCGATCCGCAAACGACCGATTCGATTTTAGAATTGTTAGTGGATATCAATAAACGGCTCGGTTTAACGATAGTCTTGATTACTCATGAAATGCATGTTATTCGGAAAATCTGTCACCGGGTTGCGGTGATGGAAAGCGGTAGAGTGGTTGAGCTTGGTTCAGTGCTTGATGTGTTTAAAAATCCACAGCAGCAGATCACCAAACGATTTGTACAGCAAGTATCAGAGCCTGAGGAAACGAAGGAAACAGCGGATCACTTGCTTGAAAACTATCGTTCAGGAAGAATTGTTCAATTAACGTTTATTGGTGAATCTGCTGAGCAGCCGCTGATTACGAATTTAATCCGCCAACATACCGTGACTGTTAATATCCTGCAAGGGAAAATTTCGCAAACGCAAAGTGGTTCTTACGGAACGCTTTTCATTCATATCGATGGGGACGAAGAAGAAGTTAATAAAGCAGTCGACTTTATTCGTTCACAGCAGGTAGGAGTGGAGGTGGTTGCAAATGATTAAAGAGTATTTTCCAAATGTTGATTGGCTGATTATGTGGGAAGAAACAAAAAATACCCTTTATATGACGGGTTTATCGGTACTTGCAACATTTATTTTAGGCACCATCCTAGGATTAATATTATTTCTTACTGCAAAAGGGAATATGTGGGCAAATAAACCAGTTAATACGGTGATCAGTGCAATTGTTAATATCTTTCGCTCGATTCCGTTTATTATCTTAATTGTGTTATTAATTCCATTTACAACGTTTTTAGTTAAAACCATGATTGGGGAAAATGCGGCATTACCAGCATTAATTATAGGTGCTGCTCCGTTTTATGCAAGGATGGTTGAAATAGGCCTTAGGGAAATTGATAAAGGGGTCATTGAAGCCGCTAAATCAATGGGCGCAACAACAGGAACCATCATTTGGAAGGTGTTACTGCCGGAATCAATGCCGGCACTTATTTCAGGGATTACCGTCACAGCGATTGCCCTTGTTGGGTACACGGCGATGGCCGGAGCGATTGGTGCCGGCGGTTTAGGGAGTCTTGCATACAACTATGGATTTCAACGAAACCAAAATGATGTAACATTCGTCGCTACAGTTATCATTTTAATTATAGTATTTGTGATTCAATTTATTGGAGATTTCATCACATCAAAATTAGATAAACGGTAAAAGGAGAGGTCAACATGAAGAAAGTAGTAAGTTTATTATTAGCATTTTCGATCATATTTGTTGTAGCTGCCTGCGGAAAAACGGAAGAAAAAACTGGTTCAAGTGAAAAAAGTGAAACAACAAAATTAGTTGTAGGAGCATCTACCGTTCCACACGCTGAAATTCTTGAAAAAGCAAAACCAATTTTAAAAGAAAAAGGCATTGATTTAGAAATAACAACATTTACTGACTATGTATTGCCAAATAAGGCCTTAAAGACAAAAGAATTAGATGCGAACTATTTCCAACACATCCCATACTTAGAAGGTCAAAATAAAGAGTTTGGCTATGGCTTTGTCAATGCTGGCGGCATCCACATCGAGCCAATTGGTATTTATTCAAAAAAATACAAAAAGTTAAGCGATCTTCCGGAAGGCGCACACTTAATTATGAGCAACTCTGTCGCTGACCATGGACGTCTGCTTTCCTTACTTGAAAAAGAAGGTTTAATCAAACTAAAAGACGGAATCGATAAGACAAAAGCAGAGCTAAAAGATGTAGTTGAAAATCCTAAGAAGCTAAAATTTGATGCAAACTATGAAGCAAAATTATTACCACAGATTTTTAACAACGGCGAAGGCGATGCCGTATTAATCAATTCAAATTATGCAATTGATGGCGGGCTTAACCCTGTGAAAGACTCCATTGCAATTGAAGATAAAGAATCACCATATGTAAACATCATTGCTGTTCGTAAAGGCGATGACAATAAGCCGGCTATCAAAACACTAGTAGAAGTCCTTCATTCAAAAGAAATTCAAGACTTCATTCTTGAAAAATACAAAGGTGCTGTTGTACCGGTTTCTGAGTAATATATAAATAGGAAGAAAGACACAGGCCAGTGATCCCCTTCACTGGCTTTTCCTGTTTCTAATCGAGCCGAGGTTACGCATACATGAAAGAAGCTTATTGGGTAAAAATAGAAGGAGTTTAACACTTTAAATCAGTTGGAAATGTCCAAAAAATGAGGTATGATTTTTATTGGGTGCATTTTACATAATAGATTATTATCAGAATTTTCTTTAAAAGATCACTTCTATTCTCATTTAGAGTTTGCTTAATGAAAATAGTAACACTGTTTTTACTGTTTAAGAGTTGCTAATACATTTCATTTGTTATAAGATTGGAATGAGAATAAAATGAGAATAGAAATGCAGACCAAAGCGGTCTTTAAAGTAAACTCGCCGATTGGCAAGCCGTTAGGCGATGTCAGAGGCGTAGTTGCACTTATGCCGATAGTGATTTTCTATCGACAGGATACAAAACTTTCTTTTCGGAGGTATAGATATGGCTGGATCAACTTTAACGATCAAAGATTTACATGTAGAAATTGATGGGAAAGAAATTTTAAAAGGTGTAAACCTTGAAATAAAGGGTGGAGAAATCCACGCAATCATGGGGCCGAACGGTACTGGTAAGTCTACGTTATCATCGGCAATCATGGGGCACCCAAAATATGAAGTAACTAGCGGAAACATTACGTTAGATGGACAAAATGTCCTTGAAATGGAAGTAGATGAGCGTGCCCGTGCAGGTCTATTCTTAGCAATGCAATATCCAAGTGAAATTAACGGTGTAACGAATGCTGATTTCATGCGTTCAGCTATCAATAGCCGCCGTGGGGAAGGAAACGAGATTTCCCTCATGAAATTTATCCGTCAAATGGATAAACAAATGGAATTCCTTGAAATGGATCTTGATATGGCACAACGCTACCTAAACGAAGGTTTCTCCGGCGGAGAGAAGAAACGTAATGAAATTTTGCAATTAATGATGTTACAACCAAAAATTGCAATCTTGGATGAAATCGACTCTGGATTAGACATCGATGCTCTTAAGGTTGTTTCAAAGGGAATCAATGAAATGCGCGGCGAAGAGTTTGGCTGCCTAGTGATCACCCACTATCAACGTCTTTTAAACTATATCACTCCTGACTATGTGCACGTTATGATGCAAGGCCGGATTGTGAAATCAGGCGGACCGGAACTGGCACAACGCTTAGAAGCAGAAGGATATGACTGGATCAAGCAAGAGCTCGGAATTGAAGATGAAACAGTTGGGCAAGAAGCGTAAGAAAGTGTTAGGAGGATTACAATGACAACAGAAACAAAATTACCATTTGATAAGGGGTTTGTCAGTTCTTTTTCAAAAGAAATGAACGAGCCTGCATGGTTTGAAGAGTTTCGTCTAAAGGCATTAAATGATTTCGATCATTTGCCAATGCCTAGACCTGATAAAACGAAAATCGATAAATGGAATTTCACAAAATTCAATCAGCATATGGTAAAAAGTGATGTCTATGCATCACTTGCTGACCTGCCGGAAGAAGTAAAGGCGTTAGTTGATTTGGATTCTGCAAATAAGAATTTATATATTCAACGAAATCAAACTCCTGCTTTTTTAACCTTATCTGAGGATTTAAAAAGCAAAGGTGTTATCTTTACCGATATTTTTACGGCAGCCAAGGAACATGGCGACCTTTTGAAAAAATACTATATGACGCAGGCAATCAACGTTGATGAACATCGCTTGACTGCCCTTCATGCGGCACTTATCAATGGCGGGGTGTTCTTGTACGTTCCGAAAAATGTGGAAATAACAGACCCGATTCAAGCTGTTTTTGTACATGATCAAACAGAAGCAAATCTGTTTAACCATGTAATTGTTGTTGCAGATGACAATAGCTCCGTCACATATGTAGAAAATTACATTTCCACAATGGAAACATCTAATACTTTAGTCAACATCTTGACTGAAGTGATTGCCAATGTGAATGCAAAAGTTCAATATGGTGCGGTTGATACATTGGCTAAGGGAGTTACCACATATGTTAATCGCCGCGGAATTGCCGGCAGGGATGCCAACATTGAATGGGCACTTGGGTTGATGAATGAAGGAAATACAATTTCGGAAAACACAACCAATCTGCTTGGCGATGGTTCCAATGGCGATACAAAAACGGTTGTTGTCGGACGCGGGGATCAAACGCAAAACTTTACGACAAAAGTGGTTCATTTCGGTAAGCATTCTACCGGAAATATTTTAAATCATGGTGTTGTGAAGGATAGTGCAACATCAATCTTTAACGGAATCGGCAAAATTGAACACGGTGCATCGAAATCTGATGCAGAACAAACATCACGCGTCCTGATGCTAAGTGAAAAAGCACGCGGCGATGCCAATCCGATTTTGCTTATTGATGAGGATGATGTTGTTGCGGGTCATGCTGCCTCTGTAGGCCGTGTCGATCCAGTCCAATTGTATTACCTCATGAGCCGCGGGATCCCTAAAACAGAAGCTGAGCGTTTAGTGATTCACGGTTTCCTTGCACCGGTTGTTAAACAACTTCCGATTGAAGGAGTAAAGAAACAGCTAACTGAAGTGATCGAAAGGAAAGTACGCTAATGAATATCCAGGATATTCGCAAACAGTTTCCGATACTTGATCAAGAAGTTAATGGAAAGCCATTGGTATACTTGGATAGTTCAGCAACATCACAGAAGCCCCTCCAAGTAATCAAGGCTATTGAAAAATATTATTGCGAAATCAATTCCAATGTCCATCGCGGCGTGCATACACTAGGAACAAGAGCAACGGACGCATATGAAGGGGCACGGGAAAAGGTTCGCAAGTTTATAAATGCCAAATCAACTCAAGAAGTAATTTTTACCAGAGGAACCACGACTTCGATTAATACTGTGGCAGCAAGCTATGCGGCCGCGAATGTAAAAGAAGGAGACGAAATCGTTATTACCTATATGGAGCATCATAGTAATATCATTCCGTGGCAGCAAGTAGCGCGTCGGACAGGTGCCCAATTAAAGTACATCCCCCTGCAGGCGGATGGTACGATTTCACTTGATGACGTTCGTGCTACCATTACACCGAACACAAAGGTTGTCTCTGTAATGCAGGTGTCAAATGTTCTTGGCGTAATTAATCCTGTAAAGGAAATTGCCCAAATTGCCCACGAAAATGATGCAGTCATGGTTGTCGATGGTGCCCAAAGTGCACCGCATATGAAAATTGATGTTCAAGACTTGGATTGTGATTTCTTTGCTTTTTCCGGACACAAAATGTGCGGTCCTACAGGCATTGGTGTTCTTTATGGAAAAAAACAGTTGCTTGAAAACATGGAGCCGATTGAATTTGGCGGTGAAATGATTGACTTTGTCCATTTGTACGAGTCAACCTGGAAAGAACTTCCGTGGAAATTTGAAGGCGGGACACCGATTATTGCCGGTGCGGTTGGCCTTGGGGCTGCCATCGACTTTTTAAATGAAGTGGGTTTAGACAATATTGCCGAGCATGAACATAAGCTTGCTGCCTATGCGTTAGAAAAAATGTCAACGGTTGAAGGAATGACCATATATGGACCGCTTGATGCAGCCAAACGGGCAGGACTCGTCACTTTTAATATTAGTGATGTACACCCGCATGATGTGGCAACGGTGTTGGATGCGGAAGGAATTGCTGTCCGCGCCGGACACCATTGTGCCCAGCCGCTGATGAGATGGCTTAAAGCAACTGCCACAGCACGAGCAAGCTTCTATTTATATAATACGGAAGAAGATATTGATAAACTCGTTGAAGGGCTTGTCAAAACAAAGGAGTATTTCAGCGATGTCTTCTAATTTAGATGCACTTTACCGAAGAGTTATTATGGACCATTATAAAAAACCTCGTAATCGTGGTGTTTTAGAGGATGGCAGTCATACGATAAATATGAATAACCCAACTTGCGGAGACCGGATTCAATTAACTTTTAAAGTGGAAAATGGAATCGTCGAAGATGCCAGATTTGAAGGGGAAGGCTGTTCGATTTCGATGTCATCTGCGTCGATGATGACACAAGCGATTAAAGGGAAAAAAGTCGAAGATGCTTTACAATTATCACAAATTTTTTCTGATATGATGTTAGGCAAAGAGCCAGACGATTCGATTGATTTAGGTGATATTGAAGCACTTCAGGGTGTTTCCAAGTTTCCAGCTCGTATTAAATGCGCAACGTTAGCGTGGAAGGCGATGGAAAAAGGGTTGAAGGAAGAGGAACAAGAATAGTTTAGGAAAATGCGATTAAAGTTGGCTATGTCCAGCTGCAGCGCCTTGGGGCTCGAGGTCACAAGCCCCTGACCAAGGCGTTTCCGCTTTTCTAATAAGAATGGAGGAATACGACGATGGCGAAAAAGATGCCTGAAATCGGTGATTATAAATATGGTTTTGCCGATAAAGACGTTTCCATATTCCGATCAAAACGTGGTTTGACACGTGAGATTGTTGAAGAGATTTCAAAAATGAAGAGTGAACCACAGTGGATGCTTGATTTCCGCTTAAAATCACTCGAGCATTTTTATAATATGCCAATGCCTCAATGGGGCGGCGACTTGAATTCATTAAACTTTGATGAAATCACATACTACGTGAAACCATCAGAGAAATCTGAGAAGTCATGGGACGAAGTACCGGAAGAAATCAAAGCAACTTTTGATAAGCTGGGAATCCCTGAAGCAGAGCAAAAGTATCTTGCTGGGGTTTCTGCGCAATATGAATCAGAGGTAGTTTACCATAACATGAAGGAAGACCTTGAAGAATTAGGAATTGTCTTTAAGGATACGGATTCAGCTTTAAAGGAAAATGAAGATATTTTCCGCGAACACTGGGCAAAGGTTATTCCACCAACGGACAACAAATTTGCGGCTCTTAATTCAGCAGTTTGGTCCGGAGGCTCATTTATTTATGTGCCGCCTGGTGTAAAAGTAGATACGCCGTTACAAGCCTATTTCCGGATTAACTCTGAGAACATGGGTCAATTTGAACGGACGCTTATCATCGTTGACGAGGGTGCTCACGTTCATTACGTAGAGGGCTGTACGGCACCTGTTTATACAACGAACTCCTTGCATAGTGCAGTTGTTGAGATCGTGATTAAAAAGAATGCTTACTGCCGTTATACAACGATTCAAAACTGGGCAAATAACGTTTATAACCTTGTAACCAAACGTGCTGTCTGTGAAGAAAACGCAACAATGGAATGGATTGACGGTAATATCGGCTCCAAATTAACGATGAAATACCCTGCGGTTATTTTAAAAGGTGAAGGTGCCCGCGGTATGACGTTATCAATTGCGATAGCCGGTAAAGGCCAGCACCAGGATGCCGGAGCAAAAATGATTCACTTAGCTCCAAATACATCTTCCACCATCGTGTCGAAATCAATTTCTAAACATGGCGGTAAAGTAACCTATCGCGGTATCGTTCAATTTGGCCGTAAAGCCGATGGTGCCCGCGCCAATATTGAATGTGATACGTTGATTATGGATAATCAATCAACATCAGATACAATTCCATATAACGAAATCCTAAATGATAATATCTCGCTTGAGCACGAAGCGAAGGTATCTAAAGTATCCGAAGAGCAGCTCTTCTATTTAATGAGCCGCGGAATTTCTGAGCAGGAAGCTACAGAGATGATCGTAATGGGCTTCATCGAGCCATTTACAAAAGAATTACCAATGGAGTACGCCGTTGAAATGAACCGCTTGATCAAGTTCGAAATGGAAGGTTCTATCGGTTAACCCTCTCTAAACGCTGATATATCAACGTTTGAAAGTCATTAGGAGTACATTAAAATACCATTCGTGCCGATTTCGTGCCGAATCAAATTAACGTTTAGTGTAGGAGGCGAACTTTTTAAGTTCGTCTTCTTCTATTTTTTCGGTAATATCAAGGTAAGTATCAGCTGTTGTTTTGATTGTTTTGTGCCCCAGGCGCTGCGAAACAAATTTGATACTGGCACCAGCTTCGAGCGATAGGACAGCATGGGTATGTCTAAATCCATGGGTACCTTTATATTCCACGCCAGCTTTTTTGCAATAATCCCGGAAAGAATCTCGAACAGTAGATGGAGTTAGATAATGCCCATGACAATTTTGAAATACGATACCATCTTCATTTCGATGGAATCTTTTATTTCCTAGTATCAATTCATTTTGTCTGGACTTAAACTTCTTTAATTCCAGTACTACTTCCTTTTCGATTTTAATCGTGCGGTAGGAGGATGAATTTTTCAGAGTTGTTATTTCTAGGTTATTGTTGTTGTCGCGGCGAACCTGTTTATCGACTGTGATTTTATCACCATTAAAATCTGACCATCTTAAGGCCAATGCTTCACTTATCCGCAATCCGGTTTGACTTAAAAAGTACATGAGCATGTAATACAATTGATATTCCGGAAAGCGTTGGTGCTTGTATGCCTTCATGAAATCCAGAAGGGTATTTAAGTCTATAAGACTGAAATACTTCACATCTTTCATCATTGCTACACTATCCTGTATAGGTACTTTCAATTTATCAGCTGGATTCTTTTCCAGTACCTCTAATTCATGTTCGGCATAATGGAATATACTTTTTAATACCGAAAGATATTTCAATCGTGAACCGAATGAGTACTTTTCATTTCCATCCTCGTCAACTTCTCCGAACTTAGCTATCCACCTTTTTATCTCCGGACGATGGATCCGCATGATTCGCTTATGACCAAAGGTAGGAAGTATATGTAAACGTACGATCACTTCCAACTGCTCGAATGTCGATTCTTTTACATTTGTTTTTTTGTAATCGTATAGCCACTCTTTAGCCACTTCTTCAAATAGCATGTTTCGATCATTCAATGTTTGGCCGTAATAAATCCTCTCCTCGACCTTACCGGCTTCAATTTCAGCTTCTTTTTTAGTTCGAAATGTGCCAATGCTAAATTCTTTCCCTTCTTTTGAAACTCGGGCCTGCCACTTTCCACTCTTCAATTTTCTAAATGTTGCCATGATAATAGCCCCTTTCTTTATTTAATTGAAGCTCTACTCAATAAAGATATCCATTTTTAGTTTTTGAGGTAATAGTTTTATCACATCATTAATATCGGGTATTTGGACAATAAATTGTCTTATTACATAGGGATCAATACCATATCTTTCTATTCGTTGCCCAATTGTTCTGAGGTTTAATCCCAGTTGGTTAAGTCTATTCGGATTGATAATAAAGTCAGATAAGTATATAGAAAAACTTGCAATTGATTCATCAAATTCATCTCTCTCCTCTAATTCAAACGGAGCTATGACATCATAGTACAAAACAGGCTTGTCCCATCTAATCTCGCTATGTTCAAAAGTTAATACATACCAGTAAGGTATTAACTGATTGTCCACATATTCATGATAAATCCGTTGCTGAGGCATATTGATTCCTTCCTTTTCTCTTAACTATTATTTGTTGTAGTTCAGCCAGTACTTCATTTGTTTTATCTGAGTAAGGTGAAGCTTTTGGATAAAGAGTTTCCATAAAACGTCGGTGTTTTTCATCTGATTGAGCCTGGCATAGTTGATTTCTAAAATGTTGTAACCTCTTTTTGGCAAAGTCTTCAGTTACATTAAAGGTTTCAGAAATAAATAGAATGCCATTTTCAATATTTATATAATTAGTTATTTTAAAATTTAATAGCATGAAGGTAGGAACACAAAAATGCAAAGCAAAATTTTCTGCTTGAAACTCTTGTAAATCTACAAAAGATTTTGGAAGCAATAATTGGTTTCCTTCATCCTGCAAATAATGTTTCAATTCGTGTGCAAGTTCTTGCCACTTTTCTTGTTCAGATAATCTTGAATCTAAAAAAACGATATCGTTAATAATTCTACTCTTTATTTCCTTTTCAGTTACAAATAGCCCAAGTCTTTGAGTTACTATTTCCATATTTAATTGATGAGGTCTATAGATTCCCATATTGTTAAAAAACCTTTTTATCCAATCTTCAAGTAAAGTAGTTGTATATTTCATTCAAAACACTCCTGGTGCGAATATATGTTCTGTTTAAATTTTAAAATAATAGCCCACAAAAGGGCAAGTATAAAATGTGAAATTTTACTATTTATTTTCTCTACGTTTTTTGATTACTTCCCAAATCTCCTTCAATTCACGAATTGACTCTTCTGGAGCTTCGTATAGATCTTTAAAAAATAAACGAGTATCTGGATCTAATATCTCTTTCCAGAATTCATCTGACGATGGTGCTTGTCCATTTTCGCCAGTTACGAGGTAGTCTATAGTTACCCCAAAATAGTCTGAGAGGTTTTTTAATGTTTCAAAATCTGGCTGACTTCGTTCAGTCTCATAGTGTGAATATCTAGCCCTGGAGATCCCTATACTTTCTGCAACTTCTTCTTGAGATATATTTCCCCGCAATTTCTTTAACCTATCTCCCAACATAAGAATCGTCCTTTTCAAAGTATTTATAAATACTATTATAGATACATTTTGTATCCTAATAAATAAATGATAAAAATTGTATCAAAAATAGTTGACGATACAAAACGTATCATATATAATCGGTTTATAAGTTCGATACAAAACGTATCAGAGTTGAGGTGATATCGTGAGAGAACGTTTGATTCTTGAAAGACAAAAAAATGATTGGACACAAAAACAAGTAGCCGAAAAACTACAAATTTCAGAAGTCTATGTAAGAAAAATAGAAAAAGGTGAAAGGAATCCAGGCAGAGAAACTATGCTTAAATTTGAACGCCTCTTTTCTATAAGTGATAGATTACTATTCCCTGATCTTTTTTTTGCCAATAATGATACTGATTGTATCATAAAAAATGTTTAGCATAGGAGGTATTTTTATTGATTCAGATCCAAGTTGACGAGCAAGAGCTTAAAGAAATCTACATGGATGAAATAAAAAAACGGCTAGAACGATTAGAACAAGAAGTGACATTTTGGGATACAAAAGAACTCAAACGTCAAACGAACATGAGTTGGAACACAATTCAAGAGCAATTCTTTCATGATCCTGACTTCCCAAAATTCAAGCTTAATCAAAAATGGTATTTTCCAGCAGCAGAGTGCAGGGCCTTTCTTATCAGGTGGGCAGAATCAAATCTTTGTAATATCAAGTATAAGAAAAATACTGTCACAAAAATAGTCATTTGATGTGACATTTTTGAAAGGGGAAATAAATTTGGCTATTGGAGCATCAATAGCCGAGGCTCGCAAGCGGCAAGAAAAAACACAACTAGATGTAAGCCACGGCATTAACTATTCAAGAGAAGCAATATCAAAATTTGAAACTGGTGATAGGGAAATACCAAAGGAAGTAATACCTAAAATTGCACAAAATATCGATGATCCTAGACTATATTTTCAAACTTGGGAAGATAGTTCGGGATTTGTCAGTGTCCCTTATTTCGATGGGGATTTTATAGATCAACACCCAACAAGCATGATGTATCTTGTACAAAAAGAGACTGCTGAGGCATTGGAATCCATAGAGTCAGCAGTCTGGTCGAAGCCGGCAAAAATGTTTACACAAGAAGAAAAGGACCATATGAAAAAAGTCTTAAAGGAAAATTTAGATGCTGCTGCATCAATGATTAATCTAGTTGCTTGCATTTGTAATGAACACAATTTCTCAATGAGAGACCTTTTTCAAGAGTGGAACGTGTCTCTTAAAATAAGAAAATTCAATAAGTGAGAGGGGGATTGTCTGAAGTGAAAAAAGACATTACTCATCGGATTGCTTATTACCTAAAAAAAGTAAACGAAAGAATGTCGCATCATCCAGCTAAATTACTTCCAGCAAAATTTACACATCGTAACGAACGATTAATGCTATACAAAACATTAATGCACAGGCAGATCGAATCTAAGCATCCGTATTTGTATAAAAAACATATGGGGTAGGGGAGGTAAAGGAAATGGAAACTAATCACTTGGTGCATCTTCAAGATGTCATAGAATCTGTTGAGTTAATTGCTGGAAAGAAACTAGGGGATCGTGAAAAAGAACTTTTCAAAGGGTTCCTTGAAAATACTTACGGCCAAGGTTATCAGCGAGCGGCCCATCTTGGTGCAGATATTATTTATAACGAGAGATTTAAACTCTCTAAGGAACATTATGACTGGTTTATCCAAGTTCATCGTCTCCATATGAAAGCTTGGGGTACCGAAAATCAAAAGAAGTATTCATTACCAAATGTAAAAGATGTCATATATGACAGGGAAGAGGATTGTTTGAAGGTCTATTATGAAGATGTCTGGTGGCATTATGATCGGCGTGGGCAGTGGTGGTAAATCGAAAAAAAGTTGATATGAGAGGGGAATTTTAAATGAACTTTATTTTATCAGTAAGCCATTTAATGAAAGCTAGCGAAGTAAAGAAATTGTGCATGGAAATGAGGGAAAATAAACATATTTTAGCTAAAAATGAAATTCAAATTAAATCAATAATGGCATCTAAAAAAGAAAAAGCAGCAAGCTAGGCGGTCACCTACTTACTGCAGATTGGAATCTATCATTATTTTAGCATTGTTTTATCAATGCGGCAAGATTGGTTCTTGCCGTAATGTCCAGGAACAGTTTCTCCCCCCTTTATGTTCTTGGCCATTACGGTGCGCACCAATTTAATTCGAAGGGTGGTTGTGATGTTATTTGAAGTAGATTTTGCATTAAGAATTAACGGCAATTACCAAACCATTCACACAGCATTTGTGGCTGCTGACAGTGTTTCAGAGTGCATGGACAAGGCTGAGGGGATTCGTGACGAGCTACCTCAAAGCAAAAATCAACATGTTCATATTTTCATAGGGGACTAGTGGCAATGCAAAAAGTTACTCGTTGTCGAGTCCTATTGCCTCACAGGATCGTAAAAGAAAAACCCAACTGGACTGAACGAAATTTTTTGTTTATCGTTCACAATTATTTATTACGCTACCCAAATTATCAGTTCATTCGAGTAGAAGGATCTTTCGCCATCTGTGATCGGGTAGACGAGGTTGAAGAAAGGAGGAACAGGAATGGCAAAATTTAGAATGATTCACACAGAATTTTGGGATGATCCAAAAGTTGTTGAAGAAATGACACCAGAAGATAAATTTTTCTTTCTTTACCTACTTACAAATTCTAATACAACCCAAATCGGAATCTATCAAATTACGAAAAAGCAGATGGCATTTGATATGGGTTACTCCATCGAAAGTGTAAATGCCTTACTGGATAGATTCATCCATCATCACAAGATGGTTATTTACAACCCAGAAACAAGAGAACTTGCCATAAAAAATTGGGGAAAATATAACTTTAATCGAGGTGGTAAACCGATTTTAGATTGCGTTACAGCGGAATTGAAATTCGTCAAGGATATTTCATTAATTCAGTTTGTCGGGGAACGTATTGAAAAGGCAGAAATTAAAAAAATATACGAGTCGTACTACGTAACGTATGACGATACGCCGACGATAAGTGGACAAGAAAAAGAAGAAGAAGAAGAAAAAGAAAAAGAAGAAGAAAAAGAACAACAACAAGAACAAGAAGATCAAAGTACTATGTCGGCTGTTGATTTTTATCAACAAAATTTTGGAGTCCTTAATCCTTTTATCGGAGAATGCATTTTTAAATGGGTTCAAGACTTAACAGAAGGACTAGTGATCGAAGCCATGAAAAGAGCATTAGCTCAACAAAAAAAATGGAAATATGCTGAGGGCATCCTTAAAAACTGGGCAAATAGAAATATTAATAGCTTAAAAGATGTACAAGCATTAGATTTAGAATTTACCAAATCGAGAGACAAACCAAAAGGTTTTAAACCTATACGAACGGAAATTCTCCCGGATTGGTGGACCGATGATAATTCACATCAAGATAAACAGCAGAAACAACAAAAGTCACCTGAGGAAACCCAAGCGACAAAGCAGGAAATTGATGAAATGCTTAAATCATTCGACGGAGATCAACAAAATGAAACGGAATTAAAATGGCAGTCGATACAGGACAAGCTTAAAAAAATTAGAAATCAGGGGGATCAATGAAGGACCTAACACTAGGGCAACTCAGTTATTTATCTAGGTATTGTCTATTGTATCGATATGAAGCCTTGCTGGAGTTAGACAGGAGGTTATTCAGATGGTAAGTCAGTGCTGCTGTTGTGGTAATAACTTTCATGTCGAATCCGATGAAGTTTTGTTTTGTTCTTCAAAATGCGAAAAAGAACATGACCTGTTTTCTGTCGAAAAGGAGGGAAAGTCATTGGCAGCACCAGTTAATAACTCGTACTTTACTCCTGAAGAATTTCCATTACAAAAGCTAAATAAAAAAATTGCCAGGCGCAGCAACGCCCGGCAAAAAAAGAAAATGTCTCTGAATACCTTAATTATAACATAACGAGGTGTTCAATTTGGCAAAAAGATTACATGAAATTGAAATTGATATTAATAATATGTCCGTCAAACAAAAGTTAGAACCAGGCAAAGTGCTAATTCTTGTCTTAGATGGACATCAAGGTAAAGCAAAGCTGTGTGAAGCTGTAGAACACGGTTATACCATTATCGAAACGGCAAAAGGGAAAACAGCTAGAATCCGTTATGAAGAAAGCGAGCTGTTTTAACTACTAAACTAAGTATGCTCTAAAAAGCGTACCAATGAAAGCCGATAAATGGTACATAACCTAGTAAGAGATTAGTAGGTGATATGTATGCTACAAGGCATTTGTATTAATTCTGGTCAAAGTGTGGTGCTAGAGAAAGGGAAGAGGTACTTCCTTTTCCCTAATGGCACCAAACACTTTTATGTTTCAAATATCCCTAATTCGGGTGCACATAAAGGGTGTTTTCAAGGAAAGTATTTTCAAATTATTAAAAAAGTACTGTGGCCCGAGGAACCAGAAGCACGGTCAATTTGGTTGGATTCTGAGAAGCTCTACAAGGCTAAGCTCATTTGGAGAAAGCCTGGATATAAATCTATCGAACTGAAAGAGTATTATATTCGCCCAGATGAAGCTTACGGTACATTTTATCTTGATAGCAAATTAGAACAATTAGGCGGCTGTTTTCCGCTTTATTGGTTCAGTGGTTTTGAAGAAGTAATTCTAGACATAATTGATCAGGAAATTCCTGATTTTGATATCGATTTTGATGAAAATGATCAATTTTTAGCTGAAAGTGAACCGAAAACAGCAAATTATGAACAATTATCGTTATTCGATTTTTAGGAGGATCTTGAAGTGCATAACGTTTTTATCATAAAAACTAATTCTGATAGTGTGGATTTTCAAAAAAAGCTTAATAAATTTTTATCTAAATATTGCAAAGAAAATAATTCGAATGCTGTGATATTCGAATTAAACGAAAGCGGCAAGCAAAAGGCTGAGAAAATTATTTCTGCTTAAAAATTTTTATGTGGAGCGTTGTAGGAGGTTTAGCCAATGCCAAAAATTTCAAAGGATTTTTTCTTAGAGATGCACGGCTGAACAGAGTTATCGTTTGCGAGGAAATGAATTTTTTCTGGGAGCAATCAGACTTAAATAAATTAGCTGTTTTATGGAACCAAGGTGAAAGTCCAAAACATATGGCTGCTTACTTTGACAGGGATGATCCAGACGAAGTAATTTTTGCGATTGTCCAATTGGCGAAGGACGGAAAGATTGATCAAAGGGAAGGCGGCCTGTTTGGGCTGATGGAGTAAACAAAATTTGTATTGTGTTTCCTAAAAGAATGGAGGAACTAAAAATGAAAGTTGAAGGAACTGTCCAAATATCAATACAGGATTTTGATGCGCTTCGTGAAAAAGCTAAATGCTTTGATGAACTTAGAAGAGAACTCCGTTTATGTTCAAAGGTAGACCATAAAGAAGTCAGTAAGGATGAATGGATACAAATCATTAATATTGACGCTTCGAACATAGGAAAAATTGCAGTTGAATATTCAGATGTGGAAGAAGTTTATGAAGATGATGAAATAAATTTAATAAATATTGAAAAATTAGCCCCTGCTGCAACAGAGGCTAATAACAGAAACATTAGTATGACAGGAATCAAAGTTGATCCGAAAGAGTTTACTGTGCTCCTGGATGTATCATCAGTTGTTAATGAAATTGGAGATCCTGAGGCTATCAAACCTGCCTTCTCTTCCAAGGTAGACGTCGATGATCGATTTTAGCTAAAAAGCGAACGATATCGTCTCTACCGTGATAAGTAGGTATTCCCCTAGCATTTTGAGCCATAAGAATTATAGGTATACCTACTGGAAAGTACTGACGAAATCCACTTCTAGTATCTTCACGGTCAGCGCTGTTTAAAACATGGGGCTTAACAATAACGACAGCAAATGTTACTCCTTGTTCCTTAACAAGAGCATAATCCATAAATCTCCACCTCCTTTCAATTAAGTTATTCGACAGGAAAGTGGAAATTCCTACAAAAATAATAGTAAAAAAGATATAAAAGAATTATTAAGTTTCATAGAAAGGATGATAAATAATGGGATTAGATATTACAGCATATAGAAAATTAATGGTTGTTAAAAATCCAGAATTAGATGAAGATGGCGATTTGATTGATTGGGATAACCAATGGCAACCAGGAGGTAGTATGGAGTGGTCTGAAAAGCATTTCCCTGGACGTGGGGAAGGTGTTGATCATCGTCAAGTATATACCTGGGAAGAAAGTACAAGTTTTAGGGCAGGAAGCTATTCTGGATATAACTGGTGGCGAGCAAAACTTAAACAATTAGCTAAAGATGATGCTTTTCAAGAATTAATAAACTTTGCCGACAATGAAGGTGTGATTGGTCCTATAGTGTCAAAGAAATTAGCAAAAGATTTTGAACAAAATAAGGGGCAGGCAATAGAATTTGCAAAAACCTTAGATGAGGGTGAATGGTGGATCGGTCAATATGAAATATGGCAAGAAGCGTTTGAGATGGCAGCTGATAATGGAGCTGTAGACTTTCATTAGTAAACACAAGAGTAATTAAGTTAAACAAAACAATCCCTTGGGCAGTGGCGGTGTCCAAGGGATGCAGGAATATCGGTCAATAGGAGTTGAATGAGTATTCCTAATACGAGATTAACATTATATTAAAATATTGTAAATATATGTCATGAATTGTACAAGATTAGGAGGCGATTCTTTGATTAAGATACTTGAATTGTTCGGAGGCATTGGAGCGCCCCGAAAAGCTCTGATCAATCTTGGTGTAGATCATAAATGTATTGATTACGTAGAATGGCAGCCGAACAGAGTTAAAGCATATAACGCTCTTTACGAGCATCTACACAAACCACAGGATGTTAGAGGATGGAACTTGAAGCCGGATATTTTAGTCCACGGTTCACCATGTCAGGATAATTCGGCAGCGAACCTTAATGATGATAAAGGTCGTTCAAAATTAATACTCGAAACAATTCGCATCATTCGTGAAATGGGCAAATGGCGACCGAAAGTTGTGATTTGGGAAAACGTAAAAGGCGCTTTATTTAAAGCAAAAAGACCGATATTTAACGAGTATTTACGAGAAATGGAAAAGTTGGGATATACCAATTCATACAGTGTTCTAAATGCAATGGATTTTGGTATTCCCCAAGCAAAAGAGCGAGTATTTTGTGTCTCATTACTAGGTAACTCAATATTTGATTTCGCTAAATTAAAGATGTGTTCACTTCGTCCTGTTAATGATTTTTTACAAAATGAAAGTGACTTTGATTTAGAAAAATATATTGTAAAAATCCCATCAATGCTTAACCGTATTGCAGATTTAGCAAGTTCGAAAGATATAGAACGAAACAAAAGTAAATTCCGATATATAGAGACAATAAAAACTCACTGTTGGACTTTAACCGAGCGCCCTGACCGTTGCCCGGGTCCAGGTGTAATTAAAACATCCGATGGCCGATTCCGTTACCCCACTGAACGTGAATATTTACGTTTAATGGGCTTTGATGATGAAGATTTTAATTTAATTTTACAAGTATTTCCGATTAAACGACATAAACGAAGTGCGACACTTTATGCACTTGCTGGAAATAGTATTGTGGTTCAAGTGTTAGAAGCTATTTTTAAAGTGATTTTGGATGATGATTATGGAACTGACTTAATAGCAGATTCAATGGGCCAGCTGCAGTTAATCTGCTGAATGAAACAAAAGAGTGATTAAGTAAATAAAAAGTCCTCGGGTAACTTCCAAGATACCCGAGGCAAGAAAAATATATTATTAATCCCGGAATACTGTTTTTTAGAAGTGAACATGTATCCCACAAGTAGACTAACATTATAGATAACTAATGTAAATATTTGTCACAAATAAGTCGAAATTATTAGACTAAATAGACAAACTAATACAGAATTCGACAATTTTATCTAACAAAGTAAGCAAAGTGTTTCGCTGCAAAGGAGTGAATACGAAGTTATGAGTAAAAAAGCAGAAAAACTGTTGGATAGAGCAGGCCTGTGGGAAACCAGATCAAAGCAAGCTGCTGCAAAAGGTGATTATGATAGGGCAGGAAACCTTAGAACGAAAGCATTTCAATTAGCAGCTGAAGCTCGTAGGATTGATGATAGAAACAAAGCTAATAAGTTAACTTAATAAAGCAAAATGTTGTGTAGTAGGAGGAGAAATTGTGAGAGTAGTAAGCTGCAGCAAGTGTGGTTCTGTTGTTCCTTCCAATAAGACAGTTGTGATTGAGCATAAAAGAATCTGTCACATATGCAAGAAAGAGGCAAGCAAATCAGCCCGCAAGGTTCGTAGTTGACAATAAAAGATGACATATAAGGAGTGTTAATCATGTCTGGTAAATTAATGTTAAAATGCCCATCCTGTAATTCTGATTTGCGAATATCTGAAGGTTATACAGGTTCTGATTGGGAATGTGAAGCTGGTAAAGGGTCAAATTATGGTCATCAAATTTCACTGGATTGTACTGGTGATAGTTGTGCGTATATTTTTATTCTAGGTTATGTAAAAGGGTATAACGAATTTAGTCCGGTTATTGATAAGTATAAGTCTTATTTGAAATAAGGAGGTATTTATAGATGGATAAATGTCCTAAATGCGGTTGTGAAGAAATGGATTTTTGTGGTGCTTATGCTGATGATCACGGCTTTTTTCATACCTATCGTTGTAATCAATGTAATCACGAAATAGATATTCTTTCTGAAGTAGAAGATTAATGCATTTTTCGAAGAAAGTATGAAACATATTGATAGCTCAGTTGATTAGGAGGGAAAGAGGATGATCTTGAAAGACTTACCGGATGAAATAAAAGTAAGGGCTTTTAATCTTATTGTAGAAAAGTATGGAAAAGATTCAAATTTAAGTGAGTTTGGAAAAGACGTTCAAACCGTCTTGGTAAACCTAAAAGAGTTATTTAAATAAACACAAGGTAGGAATAGTTAACTAGGAGGAAATGCGATGAGCGAAACGTCCCAAAAGTTAATAAATCTTCCTCAAAAGATAATTGATGAAGTTAATACGTGGAAAATTACTAGTGAAGAGAAAGAAGTACTACTTGTGGACCTGGATGATTATTTCCGTGCACAAGTTGAAGAGTTAAATAAAAGTTGAATTTGACAAAAAAGAGAATATTTTCTAGCTGAATTAATCAAAAATATGTATAATTGAAATAAATAGATATGTCCAAGATAGGAGAGCCTGAGGACACCGATTAATCAGCATTATTGCTGTTAGTTGGTGTCCTCTTTTTATTTGGAGGAGGGATACATGTGAATGAATTGCAAAAAGCATTTAACTACAGTGGACAAGAAGTGAAAACAATAGTTATAGATAATCAACCATGGTTCGTTGCAAAAGACGTATCAGACGTTTTAGGGTTTAGAGATCCATATACGGCAACAAGAGGCCTTGATGATGACGAAAAGCTGCTACACACTTTATTCGTATCAGGTCAAAACAGAGAGACAACAGTTATAAATGAATCTGGGTTATATTCATTAATTTTAAAAAGTAATAAAGAAGAAGCAAAGCAGTTCAAAAAATGGATTACACATGAAGTCCTTCCGACAATCAGAAAGACTGGTGGTTACATATCTAATGAGGACCTTTTCATCCAGACATATTTACCACATGCCGACAGTCAAACGCAGCTGATGTTTCGGGCAACTTTAGAGACAGTTCGTAAGCAAAATGAAAAAATGGCTATTATGCAGCCAAAGGCTGACTACTTTGATAGGTTGGTGGATCGTAATTTGTTAACCAATTTTAGGGATACGGCGAAAGAGTTGGAAGTGGGTCAAAGGTACTTTGTTAATTGGCTGATCGAGCAAGGATTTGTATATAGAGACCAAAAAGGGAAATTAAAGCCTTACCGTAAATATACACCTGAATTATTTAAATTAAAGGATTTTGAACGGAATGGGAAAGCCGATGTACAAACATTGATTACTCCAAAAGGTAAAGAAACATTCAGATTGTTAATGGAAAAAGCAGTTTCATAGTCCAAGATAGGAGAGCCTGAGGACACTGATTAAACAGCATTTTCGCTGTTCATCGGTGTCCTCTTTTTTTATTTGAAGGAGGGAACATAATGATTGCAGAACAACTTTCTTTTTTAGGAGTAATAGATGAAAAAGAAGTTAGAAAAACTGTTGTTACAGAGTTAAAAAAGTATCGAGCACTTAAGGTCCAACTGGAAAACAAAAAAGAATGTATTGATGTAGGGGTGATTGGTCTTTTCCCTTCTTTGAGAAAGCAAGATAACTTCAACGAATTAAGAGTTAAGCAGCTAGAACGTGCGTTAGAAAATGTATTAGACGCTATCGAAAAAGAAATTATTAAGAAAAAGTATTTGGATCTTCAAGAAATGAATGATTTAAATATCTATCTAGAACTTGGGTTAAAAAAGGATATGTATTATATGAAAAAGAGATCTGCCATTCTTAACCTTGCTACTGCTCTAGGTATGATTTAAAATACCGACAAAATTCCGATAAAAAACCGAGAAAATAGGTGCCAAATTTGGGGCCTTTTTTTTATGCCCGTTTTTTTAAGATTGATATATAGGATTTGCACGGATCCACTATCAATCGTGCATACTCGGGTAGTCAAACAGGCATGGGAACATGCTGATGCACTTTTGTTTGCGGTGATTACTGATGGAGGCATGGAGGTAAGAGTACTCCAAATATTATTTTTATTAAGCGATTAGCGTAAGGTGGGATTTATAATATAAAATTTCTAC
>Ga0213822_1000714_pt1 | contig 23252 bp, 19 predicted proteins | sample MC6MC0908MG_FD_179872 | JGI IMG/M metagenome (GOLD analysis project Ga0213822, IMG submission 179872) | Enriched soil aggregate microbial communities from Iowa State University, Ames, United States - MC6-MC0908-MG | ecosystem: Environmental > Terrestrial > Soil > Unclassified | place: USA: Iowa...
GGTGTTCCTGCTGCTGATGGTGCCGTGCTACCTGTACATCCTGTTCTACTCGGTGGTCGGCCATCGCGTCGGCCTGCCGCAGGACAAGGTCTGATCGGCGATGATGGACGGCAGCCAACCCCAGGAAAAGCCGATGCGCAGAGCGACCATCAAGGACGTTGCCGAAAAGGCCAAGGTCTCGCTGAAGACGGTGTCGCGGGTGATCAACAACGAGCCCTCGGTGATGCAGGCCACCCGTGCGCGGGTGCTGCGTGCCATTGCCGAGCTCGACTACGAACCCGATCCGTCGGCGCGCAACCTGCGCAGCGGCACCACCTTCGTGATCGGGCTGGTGTACGACAACCCCAACCCGTACCACATCATCGGCGTGCAGAACGGCGTGCTCGCCGCCTGCCGCGAAACCGGCTTCGGCCTGCAGATCCATCCGTGCGATTCCAGTTCGCCGCTGCTGGCCGATGAACTGGCCGACTGGGTGCAGCGCTCGCGCCTGGCCGGGCTGGTGCTGACCGCACCGATGTCCGAACGTCGCGACCTGGTCCAGGCGCTCACCGCGCGCGGCATCAAGCTGGTGCGGATCATCGCCGCTACCGAAGATCCGGCCGATGGCGCCTGCGTGTTCGTTGACGACCGCGAAGCCGCCTATGAAATCACCGAGCACCTGATCCAGCTGGGCCACCAGCGCATCGGCTTCCTCTGGGGTGGCACCTCGCACCGTTCTTCGGGCGAACGCTACGCCGGTTACGAGGCCGCGCTGAAGGACTACGGCATGACCGTGGACAAGCATCTGGTGGTGCAGGGCGACTACACCTTCGACGATGGTTTCCGCGGTGCGCGGCGCCTGCTGGCACTGCGCGAACCGCCCACCGCCATCTTCGGTTCCAACGATGAAATCGCCGCTGGCGTGCTGGCCGCAGCGAAGTCGGCCGGCATGAACGTGCCCTACGACCTGTCCATTGCCGGCTTCGAGGACAGTCCGTTCTCGCGGCAGTCGTGGCCGCCGCTGACCACCGCCAAGCAGGCCACCGAAGACATCGCCCGCCATGCCGCGCGCCTGCTGATCGCACAGCTGCGCAGCGATGCCTACGACGATGCGCCGGCGCCGCTGCACAACCAGGGCTTCGTGCCGCAACTGGTGGTGCGCGGCTCGACTGCTCCGATGCGTCCTGCCGCCGCGCGCCCCCTTCCTTCCGATCCTTCCTGAGCCTGCCATGTCGCTGTCCGATCCCACCGCCACCCTGATGTTCGCCGAGGCCGCCGAAGCGGCCGAGGTCGTTGCCCGCCAGTTCGCCCGCAACCACGCCGTGATGGAGACGCTGGCAGCCAGCCTGCGCGCTGCGCCGCCGCCGTTCGTGGTGACCTGCGCACGTGGCAGCTCCGACCATGCCGCGACCTACGGCAAGTACCTGCTGGAAACCCAGCTGGGCCTGGTCGTCGCCTCGGCCTCGCCATCGGTGGGTTCGGTCTACGCGGCACCGCTGCAGCTGCGCGGTGCGTTGTTCATTGTCATCTCGCAGTCCGGCAAGAGCCCGGACCTGCTGCGCAATGCCGAAGCGGCCAAGGCCGCTGGCGCGCGCGTGGTGGCGCTGGTCAACGTCGAGGATTCTCCGCTGGCACAACTGGCCGACACGGTCATTCCGCTGCACGCCGGCGTGGAGAAGAGCGTGGCGGCGACCAAGAGCTACCTCGCTTCGTTGTCCGCGCTGCTGCAGCTGGCCGCGTACTGGAAGCAGGACAGCGCGCTGCGCAACGCTCTGGACCTGCTGCCCGATGCCATGCGCGAGGCTTGGCAATGCGACTGGAGCGCGGTGACCGATGGCCTGGTGGAGGCCAACAACCTGTTCGTGCTCGGCCGCGGCCTCGGCCTGGGCGCGGCGCAGGAAGCGGCGCTGAAGTTCAAGGAAACCTGCAGCCTGCATGCCGAGGCCTACAGCTCGGCCGAGGTCAAGCATGGTCCGATGGCGCTGGTCGATCGCGGCTTCCCGGTGCTGGCCTTTGCCCAGCCCGATGAGACCGGCGCCGGTACCCGTGCCGTGGCTGAAGAGTTCACCGCACGTGGCGCCAAGGTGTGGCTGGCCGGTGCCGGCGGCAACCTGCCGGTCGCTGCCGCGCCGCATCCGCTGTGCGCGCCGCTGCTGACGGTGCAGAGCTTCTACCGCGCGATCAATGCACTGGCGCTGCGCCGTGGCTTCAACCCGGATCTGCCGCCGCATCTGAACAAGGTGACGGAGACGGTGTGATGGCAACCGTCCTGCGCAATGCCCGCATTCTTGCCGGCGATGAGTTCCGCGATGATCTTGCGGTGGTGATCGAAGACGGCCACATCAGCGCGCTGCTGCCCGACGCGGCGCCGCAGCTGGGTACGGCCGACGAGCAGGTGGATCTGGGCGGTGGCTGGCTGCTGCCCGGCTTCATCGATGTACAGGTCAATGGCGGTGGCGGCGCGCTGTTCAACAACACGCCCGACGTCGAGTCGCTGCGTACGATTGCCCGTGCGCATCGCCGCTTCGGCACCACGGCGATGCTGCCGACCCTGATCAGTGACGACGTGGTCGTGATGCGCGAGGCGATCGGCGCGATGCGCCAGGCGATCGCACAGGGCGTGCCCGGCGTGATCGGCATCCACCTGGAAGGCCCGTACATCGCACCGGCGCGCAAGGGCACGCACGATGCCAGCAAGTTCCGCGTGCCGGACGAGCAGGAAATCGAACTGGCGTCTTCGCTCGACAACGGCGTGACCCTGCTGACCCTGGCGCCCGAGCGCGTGCCGCTGGAGACCATCCGCGCGCTGGTCGAGCGCGGTGTGATCGTCGCCGCTGGCCATACAGCCGGTACCTATGAAGAGATCCGTGCCGGCCTCGATGCAGGCATTCGTGGCTTCACCCATCTGTACAACGCGATGTCGCCGCTGCAGGGCCGCGAGCCCGGCGCGGTCGGCGCGGCGCTGGAAGATCGCGACAGCTGGATCGGCATCATCGTCGATGGCGTGCACGTGCATCCGGCCAGCCTGCGGGTGGCGCTGGCGGCCAAGCCGCGTGGCCGCCTGCTGCTGGTGACCGATGCGATGCCGCCGGTCGGTGCCGACGATCCGAGCTACGTGCTGTATGGTGAAACCATCACTGCCATCGACGGCGTGGTGCGCAACGCGGCCGGCTCGCTGGCCGGTTCGGCGCTGGACATGGCCACTGCCGTGCGCAACACCGTGCAGTTGCTGCGCCAGCCGCTGGCCGAAGCCGCGCGCATGGCATCGACCTATCCGGCGCAGTTCCTCAATGTCGATGATCGCCTGGGTTACATCGCCGAGGGCTACCAGGCCGACCTGGTGCTGCTGGACGACGCGCTGCAGGTGCGTGGTACGTGGATCGCCGGCCAGTACGAGGCGTCCTGACGATGAGCAGCGCGCCGCCACGCCGGTTGGGCTCGATCGACGCCCTGCGCGGCATGACCGTGGCGGCGATGCTGCTGGTCAACAACCCAGGCGACTGGAGCGCGGTGTTCGCACCGCTGCGGCATTCCGACTGGCACGGCTGCACGCCGACCGACCTGGTGTTCCCGTTCTTCCTGTTCTTGGTAGGCGTGTCGATGGCCTTCAGCGTTGCACCGCGCGCGCTGCATGCGGCCGCACGGCCAGCACTTGCACGTGGCGTGCTGGAACGCGCGCTGCGCATCGCCGTTGCCGGTGTGCTGCTGCACCTGCTGGTGTGGTGGGCACTGCACACGCACCATTTCCGCATCTGGGGCGTGCTGCAGCGCATTGCGCTGTGCGCGGCCGTGGTGGGCGTGCTGGCGGTGTATGCGCGCCCGCGCGTGCAGGCGGCCGCGCTGGTGACGCTGCTGGTGGGCTACGCCGCGCTGCTGCTGGGCGTGGGTGACCTGGCGCCGTGGACCAACCCGGCCAGTCGCCTGGATACCACCTTGTTCGCGCCATGGATCTACCAATGGCAGGCCGATACCGGTCTGGGCCATGACCCGGAAGGATTGCTGAGCAGTCTGGGCGCATTGGCCAGCACCGTGCTGGGCCTGCTGGCAGGTGGCCTGCTGCGCAGTGGCCGCGCCGGTGCATTGGCCGCGCTGGGTGCGGTCACCGCCGTGCTTGGCCTGCTGCTGGCAACCGTACTGCCGCTCAACAAGCAGCTGTGGACGCCCAGCTACGTGCTGTGGACCGGTGGCCTGGCCGCGCTGGCATTGTGGCTGGGCCACCTGCTGATCGACCGCAAGGGATGGCCGGCACTGGGCCGGCGCTTCGGCGTCAATGCCATCACCGCCTATCTGGGTGCCTCGGTGATGTCGGTGATCCTGTTGGCCACCGGCGCCTGGGGTTGGGTCTGGCAACAGTTGGCCGCAGCAATGCCACAGGCGCTGGAGCTGGCCTCGATGCTGCAGGCGTTGGCGTTCGTCGCGCTGTGGTGGGGCGTGGCGTGGTGGTTGGACCGACGTCGCATTTATCTGAAGATCTGAGCGCGGCAAAGATCGTGGAGAACGGGCCATCCACGCATGGCGTGGATCTACTGGGCATGGCCCATCCATGCGTGGCATGCCTGCTGTAGATCCACGCCATGCGTGGCTGTTCCATCCCGGGCGATGGGAAATGAATCGGTTCATCGACATGCGGGCTGCGTGACTACTTCCCGGTTTCACAACGAAAGCGTGACCGATTGCCGATTAGTTCACCTATCGAAACCATTCATGGCAGAGCAGACTGCATCAGCAGTGTCGTACAGAGCATCCGCAGTTCCTGATCCCCCGACCCAGGAGTGCTGTATGTCCCATGTCGTCCCGCGCGGGTTCCGCCAGCACCGTCTGACCGTTTCCCTGCTGCAGATCCTAGCGATGCCCTCGTTGCTCGCCCTGTCCGCCCCTGCCGCCTGGGCAGGGTGCGATGCAACGGCTCCCGTCGCCGGGCAGACCGTCACCTGCAGCAGCACCGCCCCCAATCCCGAGACAGCAGCCATCAGCGCCAGTGGCGCGGCGGGCATCGCCGTGAATGTTGGCAATGGCGCGCAGCTGCAGCAGGCCGGCGCGGGTAGCGCCATCTCCCTGCTTGGCGCTGGCGGGCACGTGCTCACCAATCTCGGCGCCATCAGCTCGGCGAGCGGTACCGCGGTACAGCTTGGCGGCGGCAGCCGCGTCGACAACACCGGCAGCATCAGTTCCGGCAGCGGTATCGCACTGCAGTTCAGCGGTGCCGGCGACAGCGAGCTGGTCAACCGCGGCACCATCAGTGGCAGCAGTGGCGTGCAGTTCGGTGCCGGCAACGATCGTCTGCAGATGCTGGCCGGCAGCATCAGCGGAGGCGTGCAGCAGGGCGATGGCAACGACGTCCTGCTGCTCAGCGGCGGCACCATCGACAGCCTCGACCAAGGCAATGGCGATGATCAGCTGACCGTCAACGCCGGCACCATCAGCGGGCTGGTGACGCAGGGCAGTGGCCGCGATGATTTCGTCATGACCGGAGGCACCATCGGCGCCCTGCAGCAGGGCGACAACATCGACACCTTCCGCATGAGCGGTGGCCGCATCGTCGGCGCGTTCGAAGATGGCGACCAGGCGTGGATGACCGGCGGCCGCATCGGCCGCGTCAACATGAAACTGGACAAGAACCTGTGGGACATGTCCGGCGGCACTGTCGACGGCAACGTGGTCACCGGCTTCGACACCGACACCATCATCATCTCCAACGACGCCTACATCGGCGGCAACATCAGCGTCAGTGGCGGCGCCGACAGCGTCACCATCACCGGTGGCACGGTGCGTGGCCAGGTGCTGCTGAGCACCGGCAACGACACCTTCAACTGGAATGGCGGCGGCATTGTCTACGGCGCCATCGACATGGGCCCCGACGATGACGTCGCGACCCTGGGCAATCTCAACCAGGCCAACCTCGGCGCTGTACCGCTGTTCGATGGTGGCACCGGCAGCGATCGCCTCAGCTTCAACAACGTCAAGACCGCTGGCGTCGGGCGCTTCCAGAACTGGGAAGCGATCAGCCTGGCCAGCAGCACCGAGCTCACCTTCGATGGCGACCTGGTGCTGGGCGACAGTGCCACCGGCACCGGCAGCTTGAACGTGGACGAGACCAGCACGCTGTTCGGCGGTGGCGGCAACCATGCGATCCGTCCGTTCGCGACAGCTGCGCTGGTGAACATGGTCAACGCCGGACGCATTGATCTGACCAACAACAGCGGCGCCGGCGATGCCTTCACCATCCGTGGCAACTACCGCGGCGACGGCGGTGGCGTGTACCTGCAGACCGTGCTGGGTGCGGACGACTCAGCCAGCGACCGCCTGGTCTTTGATGGCGGCACCGCCACCGGCAGCACCGGCCTGGGCATCATCAACACCGGTGGCGGAGGAGCGGCCACGCTGGTCGACGGTATCCTGGTGGTGCAGGCGCTGAACGGCGCAACCACCGCGCCAGGCGCGTTCTCGTTGTTCGCACCGGTCTCGGCCGGTGCCTACGAGTATTTCCTGTTCAAGGGCGGCGTCAGCGCCGGCACCGGCGAGAACTGGTACCTGCGTTCGACATTGGCGGCCGGGCCGACGCCCGCGCCGAACGGCGGCGGCGAAGTACTGCCACCGCCACCGCCGACGCCCCCGGTGGCGCCACCACCGCCGATTCCCCCGGCACCCCCGCCGCCGCCAGAGGGTGCCACCGATCCGGACCTGACCGCAGGCGAGACCGCACCGCCGCCACCGCCGCCGGAACCTGCGCCCGTAGCGCCGCCCAGTGATCCACCCGTACCGGACGTGCCGGTGGCCGGTGGCAGCCTGCCCGGTACGGGTTCGCCGCCGCCCAGTGCGGGGGCAAGGCCCGCCGCGCCGAACGAGAACGGCCTGGTGCCGCTGTACCGCCTGGAGACCGCGGCCTACGCCGTGGTGCCACCGCTGCTGCGCGAGACCTCGCTGGCCAGCCTGGGGACCTTCCATGAGCGCCAGGGCGAACAGCGACTGCTGTACAACCAGGGCGCCTTCCGCACGGCATGGGGACGGCTGGTCGGGCAGAGCAGCGAGATCCACTGGAAAGGCGATGCACGGCCCGGCTTCGACGGTGACGTGATGGGTGTGCAGGCAGGCCTGGATGTGTGGGCTGCCAGCGGTGACAGCCACCGCGACCAGATCGGCGTGTTCGTCGGCCGTACCCGCGCCGATGGCAGGATCACCGGCCTGGCGGTGGGCTGGGACAACGTGTTGGTCGGCCAGAGCCGGTTGGACGACAAGCACGTGGGCCTGTACTGGACGTTGACCGACAGCAGCGGCGGCTACATCGACGCGGTGGCGATGCAGAGCCGCTACGACGGCCGCACGCGCTCCTCGCGCGGGCTGGGCATCGACCTCAAGGGCGATGGCACCACGCTGTCGCTGGAAGCGGGCAAGCCACTGCTGCAGTTCGGGCAGTCATCGTGGTGGTTGGAACCGCAGCTGCAGGTGATCTGGCAGCGCAGTTCACTGGATGACCAGCGTGATCTGGTGTCCACCGTTTCCTTCGACAACGACAACGCCTGGACCGGCCGCGTCGGCCTGCGCCTGGCGGGCGATTACCAGTTGGCCGACAACGGCTGGCAGCCGTACTTCAAGTTGAACTACTGGCATGGCCGTTCGGGCGAGGACCGCATCCTGTTCGACAGCGACGCGATCATCAATTCGCAGCGCTCGCGTGCTGTGGAGGCCGGTGTCGGCGTGGTCGGGCGCTTCAACCGCACGATCAGCGCGTATGCCGTGGCCGACTACACCCGCGAGGTTGGTGGCAGCGACAACGGCAAGCGCCGCATCATCGAAGGCAACATCGGCCTGCGCGCGGACTGGTGACGACCTTCGCTTGGGTGGGTGTCGACCTTGGTCGACACGAATCCAACCGACGCCATGACCCGCTCTGGTAGGTGTCGACCTCGGTCGACACGCCTTTCCACCAATCAAGCAATCCCAACGCCGCTGCATCACAACGGCGAACGCCCCAGCAACGCGCCCGCGTGTTCGGCCAGCAGCTGTACCGCATGCAGCAGCCCTTCCTTGGTCTGTGGCGGGCACTGCGCCTCCGCGTCGTCCAGTTCACGCGCGGCCTGCGTCGCCAGCAGCACACCCCCCAGCGCCGACAACGCCAGCAGGCAGCGCGTGGTGCAGGCCAGATCGCGCGCACGCGCCGGCGTGATGCGCAGCTCCGTCCACGGCTCGCCGTCAGCGGCGTGGCAGCGCGTTACCTCGCGCAGCCGCTTGAAGAAGGCGGGCGTGACAGCGGATTGCTCGGCTTCGGTCAGCGCGTCTTCCAACGCTTCGGCAGTGGCATTGGGCAGCTGCAGGTCGGGCATGGCATCGCCCAGCAATGTGTGCAGGCGCGGATAGGTGGGGTAGAGCGTGGTCATGGCAACAACCTCACAGGGCTGGGCCACCTGCGGGATGCAAGGTGGCGGGCGGTGCGGGTTGGCGTGCCGGTCAAGAGCAAAGAAGAAGCCGACGGACCCAAGGGTCCCCACGCACCGCCCGCCATGGACCGGCAGGTGGTGCATTGTCGCGAGTGCCTGCATCGAGGCAATCGGTCATCTTTGCTCATTGATTCAGGACGCCAATCCCGGCCAGCGCAGGTGGCGCTGGCACAGTGACCTTCGCGCGTTTGCCATCGTGTCGACATGGGCAAAGTTGTAAATCGCAGTCCGATCCAGATGTGCCTGATGCGACACGCCGCGCGGCGGCCAAGGCGCTATGCTTCGCCTTCATCCAACGACAGGGAGATGTCGATGCGGAACAGCAAAGGATTGCCGGGACGTGCCCTTCTCATCGCCGTGCTGCTGGCAACGACCGCTGCCACTGCGGCCGACGCCATCGAGATCCCATCACCCGCCGCACAGGCACAGCTGCTGGACATGCTTGAACGCGAGGCGCTGTACCGAGGCAGGGTCGATTGGCCTGCCACGCGCACGCGGCTGAAGGATGCGCAGGGCGATCCGGCCAAGGTCCGGACCGTCCTGGCCGAGGCCATTGGTCGCAGTTCAGGCGGTCACGGCAGCTGGATGACCCCGCAACGACAGCAGCAACGTGTGGAGCGTTTCGCCCGCGAAAACGCCACCGCCGCTGCCCGCAGCGAAAGTGACGCCACTCACGCACGTGACCCGCGTATCGGCCAGGTGCTGATCGAGGGCTATGCGGCAGACCCCGGTGCCCCGCCGCAGCAGCTGCGGCAACAGAACATCCAGCGTGCGGTGTGTTGGCAGAACATCATCCGTGAAAAGGACAGCACGCCTCGCTGTGGCTGGATCGTCGACCTGCGCGACAACACCGGCGGCAACATGTGGCCGATGCTGCTGGGCGTTGCGCCGCTGCTGCGCACCTCGGCGATGGCTATCGAGGACGTGGGCTCATTCGAGACCGCCGACGGTCCGGTACGCTGGCAGACCACTGCCAGTGGCGTGCGCATGGGCGAGGCGACGCGCCTGGATTTCGGCCAGCCCGGCTATCTGCCCCGCCAGGTTGGCGCGCCGGTGGCGGTGTTGACCGGCCCGCGCACCGCCAGTTCCGGCGAAGCGACCGTACTGGCGTTCCGTGGCCGCGCGCAGACCCGCAGTTTCGGACAGCCCACGGCGGGTGTATCGACGGCCAACGTGGTGCGCCGGCTGGTGGACGGCAGCGCGTTGGTGCTGACCACCAGCGTCATGCGCGATCGGAATGGAAATGGCGACGGGCGGAAGATCGCGCCGGACCAGGCCACCGTCGGCGATGCCGCCACGGTGGCGGCGGCCGAAGCCTGGCTGCTGGCCCAGCCCGCCTGCAAGGAGGGCTGAACGTTGCTGCTGATCGGCCAACACGAGCGGGTGCTGATTGTCGGACCCACCGAAGCACACCACTGCCTGCGCTGCCAGGCTGAAACCGAATTCGCCCCGCAGCTGCGCTACAAAATGGCGCGCATCGATCTGCTGTTCGGCTTCGTCTACCAGCGCCGCTACGAGCTGTCCTGCACCGGCTGCGAACATGGCTGGGTGCTGGATACCGAAAGCATGGACCAGCAGCTGGGCGGGGTGCCGATCCCATTCCGGCACCGCTTTGGGCTGCCGGTGATGCTGGTGGTGGTGGCCGGGCTGGCGGTGGCGGGGTGGATGTGGCGGCATGGACACGTCGCTTGAAGACGCGGGCTGCTAAAGTTGCAGCCAGTAGCCACGCAGTCGGACCCCACCATGGACCACGAAACGCCGTTCGAACCCGCTAACGACCTGGAAGTGCGCCTGTTGCAGGCCCAGGATGGAACCCTCACGGCCTCGCAGTTCCTTGACGGCCTGCTGACCGCGCCGGTGTTCGTGCTGCTGGACAAGGCCATCGGTGAAGACGGCGCCTGGGACGAGAGCATTTCGCCGCTGGTGCTGACCAGCGAAAGCGGCGAGCCGATGTTTGCGGTGTTCACCGCGCCCGAGCGCGCGGAGATCTGGCACGAGCAGCTGCCGCAGTTTGCCCACGCCATGCCCATCGCGGTGCATGCACTGCTGTCGGGCATCGGCGAGGGCGTCGGCCTGGTGCTGAACCCCGGCCTGGACGTGGGCATGGAGATGATCCCCGATGCGGTGGAGCAGCTGAAGCAACGCGCGGCGGCGATCACCCGTGGGATGGCGCACTGATAGCGCTGTGGTTGCCGGCCAGCGGCCGGCACTACCGGTAAAAGTGCCGGATAAGCATCAGCGGGCGGCGGCAATCGCCTTCACCCGCGCCTTGGCCAGCGCCTCACCAATGGCCGGGCCTTTGAGGTGCGTGGTGTCCAGGTCACGCGCCTGCACTGACAGCGCCGCCCGGTGCAGGCGCTTCAGCGTCTCGCCCTGCAGGTAATCGCTGTCTTCGAAACCGAGCCGGCCGCGCTTGTCGGCCTCGCAGCACAGTGCTATGCGTGCCACCCGCTCCGGCCGGCGCAACGCATCGCAGCGGCCCAGCAGTTCCAGCACGGTGGCATCGCGCAGTTCGTCGATGCGATGCACGTTCAGATGCTCGCGGCAGACGGCCTCGGCCAACTGCTGGTGCTCGGTCGGAATCTTCAGGCGCGCGCACAGTGCTTTCAGCGGTTTGATGCCGCGCTGCTCGTGCATGATGTGGCGCGGCCATTCCTCGGCCGGGGTCAGGCCCTTGCCGAGGTCGTGGGTCAGTGCGGCGAACCCGACCAGGTCATCACCGGGCGCGAGCGTCGCCGCCATGTCGCTGACCATTTCCTGGTGGATGCCGGTGTCGACTTCCGGATGGAATTCCGCGCGCTGCGGTACGCCGTACAGCGCTTCCAGCTCTGGCAGTATCGGGCCAAGCGCGTGCGCGTCGTGCAGGGTGCGCAGGAACGCCGATGGGCGTTCGCACACCAATGCCTTGCGCAGTTCCTGCCACACACGTTCCGGTACCAGCGCGTCGAGCTCGCCACTGGCGGCCACCTCGCGCATCAGCGCCATGGTTTCCGGCGCGACGGTAAAACCGAGCGAGGCGAAGCGGGCCATGAAGCGCGCCGCACGCAGCACGCGTAGCGGGTCTTCAACGAATGCGGGACCGACATGGCGCAGCACGCGCTGCTCGATGTCGCGCGCACCGCCATAGGGATCGACCAGCGTGCCGTTGTCTTCATCGCAGGCGATGGCATTGATGGTGAAGTCGCGGCGCTGCAGGTCTTCTTCCAGCGTCACCGCCGGATCGGCATCGACCACGAAGCCGCGGTAGCCACGGCCGGATTTGCGTTCGGTGCGGGCCAGCGCGTATTCCTCGCCGGTCTTCGGGTGCAGGAAGACGGGAAAATCACGGCCGACGGCGGTGAAGCCCTGCGCTTCCATCTGCGCGGGCGTGGCGCCGACGACGACCCAGTCACGGTCGCCGGCAGGGCGCTGCAACAGGCGGTCGCGCACGGCGCCGCCGACAAGATAGATCTTCATGGGCGGATGATCGCATGCTGGGCATGGATGTACCGGTAGTGCCGGCCGCTGGCCGGCAATCGCCGGATTCCTGCAGATGCCGGCCAGCGGCCGGCACTACCGTGCTGCTATCAATCGCCGCCCTGGTCGGCGTTGGCGGCGCAGGTGAAGGCCTTGCGCTTGTCCACCAGGCGGCCCATCAGGCGGTCGCTCAACGGCAATGCGTCGCCATTGAGTCGCCTGTCGTAGATCACGCTGAAGGCCAGCACGCGGGCGACATACTCGCGCGTTTCCTTGTAGCTGATGGTCTCGATCCACAGGTCCGGATCGAAGCCCGGGCGCTGGGTCTGCCAGCGTGCGGTCGGCGTCGGGCCCGCGTTGTAGGCGGCGATGGTCACGTAGGGCAGGCCGTCGTACTTGTTCATCAACTGCCGCAGGTACGCGGTGCCGATGGCGATGTTGGTGTCCGGGTCGTACAGGCTGTCAGCGCCGCCGTAGCCGGTCAGGCCGATGGACCTGGCCACGCCGGCGCCGGTCGCCGGCAGTACCTGCATCAGGCCCATCGCATTGGCAGGCGAACGCGCGCGCGGGGTGAAAGTGCTTTCGGCGCGGATCTCGGCGGCCACCCAGGCCGGGTCGATGGCATTGCGTGCCGATTCACGGCGGATCGTGGCGTCGTGGTGCAGCGGGAAGCGCAGGTCGTACAGGCGTTGCTCCTGCGGTTGCTTGCCGAGCGCGAACACCGCGCGGTCGAACCAACCGTTGTCCTGCGCTACGCGCACGGCGAGGCGACGCTGGGTGTCATCGAAGCGCGACAGCGCATTGTTCCATTCGGCCACCGCCCAGCCGGCGCGGTCGATCTGGTACAGCGCCATCGCCCGCTGGATGGCCGGATCGCGGGCCACCGCGGCCTGCGCCTGCGCGCTGTCGTTGGGCTTCCACGGGCACAGCGTGTAGGGCTGCTGCAGCTTGTCCGCCGCCAGGAAGCCATGGAAGGTCGGCGCGCGTGCGGCTTCGCGGAACAGCGGCTGCGCCTGCTGTGCCTGGCCGGTCTTTTCCAGCATGCGGCCTTCGAAATAGCGCCAGCGCGAATCGTTGCGCTGGGTCGGGCCCATCTTGCGGATCGCCGCCAGCGTCGCCGGCCAATCGCCGCGCGACATCGCTTCGCGTGCACGCCATTCGTGCAGGCGTTCGTCGTAGGCCGCATCGGGTACGGAATTCAAACGACGGGCAGAGTCGGGCAGGTAGGACGCCACCGTCCACAGGGCGATCTGGTAACGCACCTGGCCCTGCTGTTCGGCGCTCAGGCCCAGCGCCTGCGCGTACTGCGGCAGCTGCTGTTCGGTGGCGTCCGGGTCAGCCTTGGCCAGCTTGGCCAGGCCATCGGTGGCGATGCGCCGGCTGCGCTCGTTGCGCGGCCAGTTCAGGGCGCTGGCATTGGGCTTGTCGACGAAGGCGGCGTAGGTGTTGGCCAGGGCAAGATCACTGGCCGGCAGGCCGCGCGCGGCCGAACGCATCACCGCCGGCTGCTGTGCATCGGCAGCGGCATCGATGCGTTCCCAGCGCAGCGCATCGCTCATGCCACCCTGCGCTTGCAGCACGGCGAACACGGCGTCGCAGGCATCGGGCAACGACTTGCCGTTCTTGCGCCACAGATCCTGGGCTTCACCGATCCACTGCGGGTCCAGCTTGCCGGTGGCCTGGCGCGCTGTCAGCTGCGCACAGCGCAGGCCGAGGTTGTCGGTGGGAGCCCAGTTGGCCAGCAGCGTCGGCCAGTCTTGGCGGCGCGCGACAGAGGGCAGCCAGGCGCTGCGGAAGCTGTTGGCCACGGCCTGGCCCTGGTAGCGCTTGAGGAAGGCCTGTGCCTGCGCCGTATCGACGGTGTCGATGTTGCGCCGCAGGTTGGCGAACTCCAGCCAGCCATACGCGGGATGGCGGCTGAGCGCGGCGGCCTGGCCGGGATCGAACTGGCCACGTTCGGCGGCGGCGATGGCGGCCTTCAGCTGGGCGTTCTGGGCATCGAGGGACTGGGCACTCGCGCAGCCGATCAGCAGCGTGGTGGCCAGCGGGAGCAGGGACAGGGCGGTCGAAGATCGTCGGGTCATGGCGACCAGCATAGCGGGCAGTGGCTGAATTCAGTTTCGCATTGTGTACACGGCCGAAGACGGCAACGACAGCTGAATGATGGTGGGATCCGCACTGCCGCGAGGGCGGTTGTCCGGCGTAGGTTTGGGCTGGGGCGACCGGCCCTGCTGCAGGGAGCGGCACATGGCATTCAGTAGCGCAGGAAGAAGCGGCCCGCTGGCGGACATCAACGTCACGCCACTGGTGGATGTAATGCTGGTGTTGTTGATCATCTTCATCGTGACCGCGCCGATGTTGTCGCGGCCGATCAACGTGCAGTTGCCGCAGGCCACCGATCACGTGGTTGATCGCCCCGAACCGCCGCCGCCGATCGAACTGCGCCTGGATGCGTCCAGCCAGTTGAGCTGGGACGGGCAACCGATGGCCATCGGTGATCTGCAGTCGCGCCTGCAGGCGCAGGCCAGCGAGCATGCCGGCAACCTGCCGGAGCTGCGCATCAGCACCGATCCGTCGGCCGAGTACGACGGCATGGCCAAGATCCTGGCCGCCGCCGAAGCCACCGGCATGCAACGCATCGCGTTCGTGCAGTGAGCGATTCATCGGTGCGGCCTTCCCAAGGGAAGGCCGCACGTGTACCGGTAGCGCCGGGTCATACCCGGCGGCAGACCTGCGATGTGCGCCGGGCTTGGCAGAGACCTCTTCGACACTTCGCCGGGCATGGCCCGTCGCTACCGTGACCCGGCGGGAATGACCCAGCGCTACGGCGATGTTGTCGTACGCGCATTCCGGTGAATACGTAAGTAAATGACGTTATCTGCTTTCAGAATCGTCAAATTCGCGTGAAAGAGTGTCGGGCATCACGCCGCGATGTTTACCGCTTGTTTACAAAGGAGACGCTGCCGCCATGCAGGAGGGAGCGCGGCAGTCCATGTCCCGACATTCCTTTGGAGAGAGAGCGAATGAATTACCTGCATCACCGCCCCTTGGCGGTTGCCGTCGCGCTGTGCGTGACCGCACTTGCCCCGTTGGGGGCTGCTGCCCAATCGGCCACCACCGACCTGGATCGCGTCGAAGTCACAGGTACCCGCATCAAGCGCGCTGAAGTGGAAGGCCAGGTGCCGGTCCAGACGCTCAACCGCGCCGACATCGAACGCACCGGCCTGACCTCGATCGGTGAAGTGCTGCAACAGCTCACCGGCTCGGGCTCGGCGCTCAATGCCAAGTTCAATTCGTCGGGCAACTTCGGTTTCCCACCCGATGGCAGCGGCGTCGGCGCGGGTTCGGCGCAGGTGGACCTTCGCCATCTCGGTGCCAAGCGCGTACTGGTGCTGGTCGATGGCATCCGCTGGGTCAATGAATCCTCGGCCTCGGGCGTGGGTTCGGCCACCGACCTCAACACCATCCCGCTGGCGATCGTTGAGCGCATCGAAGTACTGGAAGACGGCGCGTCGTCGCTGTACGGCTCCGATGCCATCGCCGGCGTGGTCAACATCATCACCCGCCGCGATTTCGATGGCGGCCAGGTGACGATGAACTACGGTCAGTATGGCAAGGGCGATGGCACGCAGAAGGGCGTGGACCTGGCCTGGGGCAAGAGCGGCGACCGTTACAGCCTGTTCCTGGGGGCAAGCTGGACCAAGCAGGACCCGGTGTATGCGAAGGACCGCGAGCAGTCGCGCTTCCCGATCCCCGGCACCGGCCTGGCCTTCGGCAGCGGCGGCATTCCGCAGGGGCGCTTCGCCTTCGTCGATCCCAACACCGGTGCCGAACAGGACATCGTGCCCAACACCGGCGTGAGCAGCCCGCGTTACGACGGCAGCGCCGGCTGCAACCGCACCGACGACTACCACTGCTTCACCAGCGCCGACCGCTTCAACTTCGCCGAATACAACATGGTGCTGACACCGTCGGAGCGTAAGGGTCTGTTCGGCCAGTTCCGGTTCGACATCACCGACAACGTGCAGTGGTACGTCAAGGCGCTGGGCAACCGCCGCGAGTCGACCAACCAGGCCGGCCCGGAACCGCTGTTCTTCGGCCCTGATGGTGCCACCGGCAATCCGCTGGCCGACAACATCGTCGTCTCGGCACTGAACCCGTACAACCCGTTCGGCTTCGACCTGGTGTCGTCGGGCAACATGAGCCTGATCGGTCGTCGTCCTGTGGAAGGCGGCGCGCGCGTATTCGAACAGCAGGTGGACACCACGTACTTCGCCACCGGCCTGGTCGGCAACTTCCAGGCCGCTGACCGCAGCTGGTACTGGGACGTCAACGGCATGTACAGCAAGAACAAGGCCGAGCAGACCAACTACGGCAGCTACAACATCTACAACGTCAACATGGCGCTGGGCGATCCTGCAGTGTGCGCGGCGACGCCGGGCTGCGTGCCGCTGAACATCTTCGGTGGTGCCGGTTCGATCACCCCGGACATGCTGCGCTGGATCCAGCCGGTGGTGCGCGACCGCAGCCAGAACGAGCTGAGCCTGTTCACCGCCAACCTGTCCAGCGATCTGTTCACCCTGCCGGCCGGCCCGGTGTCCTTCGCTACCGGCCTCGAACATCGCAAGTACAAAGGTTCGTACCAGCCTGATCCGCTGACGGTGATCGGCCACTACAACGGCGTACCGTCGCAGCCGACGTCCGGTTCCTACGACGTCAACGAAGCGTACCTGGAGCTGAGCGTGCCGATCTTCGCCGACTCGGCACTGGGCAAGAAGCTGGACCTGAGCCTGGCTGGCCGCTACTCGGATTACTCGACCTTCGGTGGCGAGTTCACGCCTAAGTACGGCCTGCGCTGGCAGGTGACCGATGACTTCGTGCTGCGTACCACCTATGCCGAAGGCTTCCGCGCACCGTCGATCGGCGAGCTGTACGGTTCGGCCGCGCGCGCCGATCTGCAGTTGTTCGATCCTTGCTCGGTGGGCCTGGGTGGCACACCGCCGCGTGGTAGTGCGGCCAACTGCGCGTCGCTGGGCGTGCCGACTGGCTTCCAGCAGGCCAACTCGCAGATCTCGGTGACCACCGGCGGCAACCGCGAGTTGGAGCCGGAGCGGTCGCGCAGCTTCAGTGCCGGTTTCGTGTGGAGCCCCTGGTTCGGCAACGATGCATCGTGGTCGGAGCGCTTCGACGTGGAAGTGACGTTCTACCGCCACAACATCGATGGCGCGATTCAGGCGATCAACGCGCAGACCCAGCTGGACCTGTGCGTGGATACCCTGGACCCGATCTACTGTGACGGCATTACCCGTGCCAGCACCGGTGCGGTCAGCAGCTTCAACAACCGCCTGACCAACCTGGGTTCGATCAAGACCGACGGCTGGGATGTGGACCTGTTCTGGACCCTGCCGCAGAGCTCGATCGGGCAGTTCAAGCTGGGCTGGAAGAACACCTTCGTCGGTCGCTATGAGGCCACCGGTGCGGCCGGCCAGCGGCAGCCACAGAAGCCCGGCGTGGAAGTGGCTGACAGTTCGATTCCGGAATGGACCAGCAACGCCAGCATCGGCTGGACGCTGGACAACTGGAGCGCCAACTGGACGGTACGCCACATTTCCGAACTGACCGAAGACTGCGGTGACGCCGTGGCGTTCCCGGTGTGCAGCAACCAGGCCGCCGGTACCAACACGCTGTCGGCCACCACGTTCCATGATGCGCAGGTGGGCTACAAGATCGACTGGATGAAGGGCCTGCAGCTGACGGCCGGTTTGAACAACGTATTCGACAAGGATCCGCCGATCTGCCTGTCGTGTTCGTTGAACGGCTATGACGCCTCGACCTACGACATCCCGCGTGGCCGTTACTGGTACCTGCGCGCGGACCTGCGGTTCTGATGTGAGTACAGCAGCGCCGGAGTGATTCCGGCGCTGCTGTTGCCGCGGTAGCGCCGGGCCATGCCCGGCGTCGTTTCCATCAGAACGACCAGGTAAACGTCAGCGCGCCGTTGCGACCATCGCCATACGCACCGTAGCCATTGATCTGCGAGAGATACTTCTTGTCCAGCAGGTTGTTGAGGTTGGCCTGCACGCTGAATTCCGGCGAGATGCGGTAGCGCACGAAGGCGCTGACCAGTGCGTAGCCGCTCTGCTCGATGCGGCCATAGGCCGGCACCGGGTAGTAGATGCGGTTCTGCCAGTTGGCACCGCCACCGACAGTCAGTTCCTGCAGCGACTGCGGGGTGTAGCTGGTGAACAGCTTCAGCGCGGTCTGCGGCAGGTTGGTGTTGATGTCGGCATCGTTGGCATCCTTGGCCACGTAACGGGAGGCGCCGAACGTGGCGTTCCAGCGCGGTGCCAGTTCGCCGTTGAGCTCGAACTCGAAGCCACGGCTCACCGTGCCGCGTGCGGCGCGATAGGCGAATTCGTTCTGGCTGCCGGGCACCGGCTCGCCAGTGATCTGGCCGACGTTGTCCTGTTCGATGCGGAACACCGCCAGCGAGGCATTCAAGCGGTTGTCGAACCAGGCGCCCTTGACGCCCACTTCGTAGCTTTTGCCATCCACCGGGTCCAGATAGCTGCCGTTGCGGTCCTTCAACGTCTGCGGCTGGAAGATCTCGGTGTAGCTGGTGTACGCCGAGTAGGTGTCGTTGATGTCGAACACGAGGCCGGCATACGGCGTGGTCACCTTGTGCTGGCGATCCGCGCCCTCGCCCTCGCTCTTCCAGTCGGTGTAGCGCGCGCCGATGATCAGCTTCAACGGATCGGCCAGCGACAGGCGTGCGGCGGCATAGCCGGCCTTCTGGGTGATGGTGCCCTCGCTGGCCAGCGCCAGCGGGTTCCAGTTCGGCTCGCTGATGTTGCCCGTCCAGTTCAGGTAACTGGCGAACGGGTCCCAGCTCTGGCCGGCGCCGCCGACCTGGTAGTCGCCGTAGTTGGCGTAGTCGCGCTTGTTGTAGCTCAACCCGGCCATGAACTGGTGCTCGCGGCCGAACAACTGGAACGGACCATCAACGTAGCCATCGACACCGGTGACCTTGCGCTCGGTGTTGTAGAAGCCTGCGGACGGCGAAATGCCCGCACCGGTGGTCTTGTCGAAGTTCGACGCGCCGGTGGTCCAATCGTTGTACGCGGGGTAGAACAGCTTGTCGTCGGCCTTGGTCTCGTCATGCGTTGCGCCGATCTTGAACTTCCAGCCGTTGCTGAAGGCGTGCTGCAGGGTGGCGAACGCGCGCTTGCTGGTGGTGTCCCAGTAGGTCCAGTTCGGGCTGGCGTTGAACGATTCGTCGTACGGGGTCGCGCTGCCGTCGGAGTACAGCATCGGGAAGCCACCCCAGGTCGCGCCGTTGGCGCGCTTCTGCTGGTAGTCGTAGCCCACGCTGAGCTGGGTATCCGGGGTCAGGTCGGCGTCGATCACCGCATAGCCCAGTGTCTTGCGCTGGTTGTAGCGGTCCATCTGCCCATCGGTGTCCAGGTAGCTGCCGATCACGCGGCCGCGTACGGTGCCGCTGGTGTTGAGCGCGCTGCCCACGTCCACGGTGGTGCGGGTGCGGCCCCAGCTGCCGACGTTCACCGACACGCTGCCGGTCAGTTCGGCGCTGTCGGCGTGCTTGCGGATCAGGTTCACCGAGGCGGAAGGATTGCCGGCGCCGCTGAGCAGGCCGGTGGCGCCGCGCACCACTTCCACGCGGTCATACAGGGCCAGGTCCAGGCCGGAGTCACCGTAGCTCCAGTTCTGCACCATCTGCGTGGGCAGGCCATCAAACTGGTACGCATCGATGTAGAAGCCGCGCGCATAGAACTCGGTGCGCTCGCTGTCGGACTGGGTGCTGGTGACGCCGGTGGTGTTGCCCAGCACGTCGATGATGTCGTCCAGCTGCTGATCTTCGATGCGCTGGTGGCTGATGATGCTGACCGACTGCGGGATTTCGCGCGGCGCCAGGTCGAAGCGGGTACCGGCCGAGGTACGGCGCACCGAATAGCCTTCGGCGCGCTCGCCCTTCACCACGACCTTGTCGAGGGTGGTCGGGTCGGTGGCGGTTTCGGCGAAAGCGGTGGGTGCGACGGCGCAGAGCGCGACGAGCACGGCAACGGACAGCCGCTGCGGCTGCGGGGTACGGAAGGCGGGACGGATCATGCGGATTCCTGCAACGGGCACGCGCGTTCGGCCGTCATCCAGGAGTCGAGGCGCTACGGGTAGGGGAAGGGCGGGCAGGCCGTCCTGGCACCACCGGAAACGAAATAAATGGTAATACGAACTATTCCTATTTACAAATCATGAACAAACGCGTGCGACCTCGCGGCTCGGCTCGGTTGCCGTCAGCGGGTGCCCTGCGGTTGCAGCAGCGGCAGCGGGTCCCGCGCGCCGTCGGCGCCATAGATGCCCCAATGCAGATGGGGCGGCGTGCCCTTGGCGTTGCCGCTGTCGCCAACATGGCCGAGCAGGTCGCCGGGTTGCACCACCTGGCCGCGCGCCAGGCCATCGGCCCAGTCTTCCAGGTGCGCGTAGTAGTAGCGCTCGCGTCCCGGCCCGATCACCCAAACCTGACGGCCACCGAGTCCGCTGTCGCGGATGTCGGCGACAACGCCGGGGGTAGCGCTGCGCACTGGCGTGCCGCGCTTGCCGAAGATGTCGATACCCGCGTGCGTGCGGTCGCGCCCGCGCGGTGCGCCGAAGGTATCGGCGATCTGCCGGGGCCGCACGCCGTCCACCGGCACCGGCAGTTGCGTGGCCGGTGGCATGCGCGAGAGTGTCCACAGCATCTTCGGTGCGGCAGCCCACGGGCTGTTCCAGAAGGCCATCGCCGCGATGACCAGGATCAGCAGGAAGGCGCCACGCAGCAACCAGCGGCGCAGGCGTCTGGCGTTGGAGGGGGAAGCGGTGTTCATGCGCCACCAGTGTAGGAGCAGGACAGGCTCGACGGCATCTGCGTCATGTCAGCGGCACGTCGAACCCGCGCTTCAACGTGCCCAGCGCCACCGACGTGCGGAAGCGCTCGATGTTGTCATCACCGCCGAACAAGCGCTCGGTGATCGCCTCGTACTCCTCCATCGATGCCGCCGAGAGCAGCAGCAGGAAATCGCCGTCGCCGGTGATCGAGTAACACTGCTGCACGGCAGGATCGTCCTGCACGCGGCGGCGAAACGGGGCGACCTTCTCGCGCTGTTCGCTGACCACGCGCACCTCGACGATGATGGTCAATGGCCGGCCGATTTTCGCAGCGTCGATCACCGCCACGTTGGCGGCGATCACCCCGCTGTCCTGCAGGCGCCTGATCCGCCGCTGCACCGCCGGCGTGGACAGGTGCACGGCTTCGGCGATCTGCCGCTGCGGCAGGGTGTTGTCCTGCTGCAGGAGGGCGAGGATGGCGCGGTCGAAGCTGTCCAGCACGGGGGCGGTGGCCATGGTGAGCAGAAGTTGCGCGGACGGGCCGTCAATTGAGCCAAGTGCTCGCCGCCGACGCAATAGACTGGCGGCATGCAGACTTCTCGAATCGCGCCGATGTTGCCGGCGCTGGCGGTGCTCGGCTCGGTCACCGCACTGGCCATTGGTACCTCCTACGCCAAGCAGCTGTTTCCGTTGATTGGCGCGCAGGGCACCAGCGCGCTGCGCGTGGGCTTTTCGGCGTTGTTGCTGCTGCTGTTCTGGCGGCCATGGCGCTGGAAGACCAGCCGCGTGGATGCGGTCACCATCCTGCGCTACGGCCTCACCCTGGGCCTGATGAACCTGTTGTTCTACATGGCCTTGCGCACGATCCCGTTCGGCATCGCGGTGGCCATCGAATTCACCGGCCCGTTGACGGTGGCGATGCTGTCGTCGCGGCGGCCGATCGATTTCCTGTGGGTGGGCTGCGCGGCGGTCGGGCTGCTGTTGCTGCTGCCGATCGGCGGCGGCCCGGCACTGGACCCGGTGGGCGTGCTGTACGCCATGGGGGCGGCAGCGTGCTGGGGCCTGTACATCGTGTTCGGCAAGCGCGCCGGCCACCTGCACGCCGGGCATTCGGTGTCGCTGGGGCTCCTGGCCGCGTCGCTGGTGGTGGTGCCGGTGGGCGTGGTGCATGCCGGCGCGGCGTTGCTGGAGCCGAAGATCCTGCTGGCCGGGCTGGTGGTGGCGCTGGTGTCCAGCGCGATCCCGATGTCACTGGAAATGATGGCGCTCAAGCGACTGCCGAAGGAGACCTTCGGCATCCTGATCAGCATGGAACCGGCGGTGGCCGCACTGTGGGCGATGCTGCTGCTGCACGAGCACCTGCATGGTCTGCAGTGGCTGGCCATCGGCTGCACGGTGCTGGCCTCGGTGGGCAGCACGATGACCGCACGGCGGTTGAAGGTGCCGGTGGCGCAGGCGGGGTAGTGCCGGACCATTCCCGGCGGAGAGCGTGCGGACCAACGGTCCGCACCCACCAGGGCAGCGTGCCAACCAAGGTTGGGCCCCTACCAAGGTCGGTAGCGCCGGGCCATGCCCGGCGAGCGCAGCGGCTGCGCTCAGCGCAGGGCGTCGGCCGGGACGTCGATTGCCATCGCCAAGGCAAGATGGTCGGAGAACGCAGCGGGCACCGCTTCCACGGTGCGGGTCTGCAGGCCACTGCTGACCAGGATGTGGTCGATGGCGCGGTCGGGGCGCCAGCTGGGGAAGGTCGGCACGATGCAGCCGGGCGGCTGCAGGCGGGTCTTCTGGTACAGCACCTGCATTTCCGGACGTTCGGCCAGGCAGTTGAAGTCGCCCATCAGCACCGCATTGGGGTGGTCGGACAACAGCTCGGCAATGAAGCCGAGCTGGGCCATCCGCGAACCGGCGCCCAGCGACAGATGCGCTACCGCAACAGCCAGGCCATCGCGACCATCGCCGAACTTGGCCAGCAGCACGCCGCGCCCGCCGATACGGCCGGGCAGGGCATGGTCCTGCACTTCCACCGGTTCCAGCTTGCTCAGCAGGCCGTTGGCGCTGGAGGCGACGCCACCCATGCGCCGGTTCGGCTGGTGGCTCCAGTAATTGAAGCCGGCGCGTTGGGCCAGGTAATGGGTCTGGTTGGTGAAGCCCGAGCGCAGGCTGCCCGGGTCGGCCTCCTGCAGGCCGACGATGTCATGACCGCGCGCCAAAGTGGCAATCGCGTCAAGGCTGCTGCGCTTGCGGCCCGCCGGCAGCGCATGTGACCAGCTGCGGGTCACATAGTCGCTGTAGCGGCGGGTACTTGAACCGGCCTGGATGTTGGCCGTCAGCAAGCGCAGGGTCCGTGTTGTGGGGGAAGTCACGGCCGGGAAAACGTCTCTTTGATCAGTGAGCCTGGGCCGCACCGCGTTCGCGGGCGATCAGGTGGTCGGCAATGCGCAGCATGTCCGGGAAGCTCTTGCCCTTCACCAGGTACTTGCCGTTGACGATGATCGACGGGGT
>Ga0213822_1000715_pt1 | contig 23230 bp, 15 predicted proteins | sample MC6MC0908MG_FD_179872 | JGI IMG/M metagenome (GOLD analysis project Ga0213822, IMG submission 179872) | Enriched soil aggregate microbial communities from Iowa State University, Ames, United States - MC6-MC0908-MG | ecosystem: Environmental > Terrestrial > Soil > Unclassified | place: USA: Iowa...
GCGTGCTGCTGGTGGTGGCCAACGGGATGAACAGCAAGAAGGACATCGAGGATTGCCTGCACCACCTGGCGACGGCGAACCTGATCGGGGCGGTGTTGAACAAGGCGGATGAGAAGCCGCGGGCTTATTATTGAAGCTGTGGTTAAAACCTCAAAAGTTTTAATTGCGGCTTAGCCTGGAAATAGGCCCAAAATCGATATCTCCTGGCTTCCGTACCTGTTGCGGGCGCTGTGGAGCAGCCGTCTTCAATCGGCCCACGTGACCTTACGCGTTGGCTTGCAGGCCGATCAGGCTCAATCGCAGATCTGGAGCGGCGGCAACAGACATACTGCTGGGATGTCTGTTGTTCGCCTGCTCCATCTGGCCTGGTTCACTCAGCGATGGACGCTGCCGTGTGATGCGCTGGCGATCAAGCTGGCGCCGCACGTGGTCTTCATGCCGTCGAGCGCGACGGGTACTCCGTTGACGCGATAGGTGTCACTGCCCTCGATGATTGGGAACTCGCCTTTGCATAAAGGGCAGAAGACCATGTTTCCTTTTCCTGCTATCGGTTTGCCGTTGAGGTTCGTGTGGGGGATGGAGGAAGAAACCTTGCCCCCATGGTCCGTACTGTCACCAAGTCGTACGATGTTCATTGAGTGGTGTCACTCCTTTGTCTATTTATCAGTTGCATGTCAGCGGGGGACAGCATAAACCCTAACAAACTCCTCATTGCAAGCTTCGTCGTAAAATCTGCTTTCGTAAAAGCTCAATGCCGATTCAATTTTGCATGATCTGAATAACTTCCTGATCGATTCCAATTCTTGTGAGCTGTTTTTATTTGCGTGAGACTTAAGGCGGTTTAAAAATTCTATTTTTGTCTCTGTTGAGTGTATGAAAAAGTTTGGAATGGGTGGCTCTTGAGGATTGAAAAAATCAAAATCTGTATAGCTCAGCGCTATAAATCGGCTGTGCACATTTATATCCTGTTACGAGCAAAAAGCATTACCCAGCTTAGAACGAAGAAAGAAGTGCTTGCTAGGAACTCTGCGATATCTTCACAGCCAGTGCTGGCTATTATGGATGGAATTTTCCTGTATCGAGATACTAGAGGGATTTCTTCAAGCGTCTCGTAGTTGTCAAAAAACTATTGACATCAACCCAAGGTTCATTCTTGAACAGCTCGTTCATGATGTTCGCCAAGCTCATCATTTGTTGATTCTCCAACCATGGTCATTTAGCCATTGTATCGTCTTTCTTGAGAACGTGACTTCACCTTTAGCCTTGTCATGAATCGATTCATCCTGATTGTAACCGGATCCGCATGGACAATGAGCGTGCCACTGACTTGCAGGTACATCTTGTTCTGGGGCGTCATGTAGAGATGATGGCCCAATGCGTCATAGGCGAAGCTGACAATTAAACGGTCTCCTCGTACCGTCACAGCCGGTTATAGAGGTCCCAGAAGCATTGTCCTGCTTTGCCAGTCACGGTTGGCTCCAGCAGGTTGCCACGCTCTTATCAGCGGTACTCGTACCCCAGTAGCTGCGCATATGCTAGCAGGATATAAATAAACTCTGTCACTCCGGAGGAAGTGATCGGCATCCGTAACGGTTGCGGATGGCGATCACTATTGTGCCAAGACTACAATAAGAATTCGATTTTTTTCTTTAGCTCTCTCCTGCTGCTTACCAAGTCAAGCAATACGAAACTAGTCATAGGTAATGTGTTTTTGGGGTCACTAAGGAAGAGTTCAATGCCCTCATCTAGCGCAATCAATAGCTCTAAATAAATCACGTTAATGTCTTGGGAATTGAATTTGACTATCCTTATGATATCTCTTTTTCTAGTAAATACGATGCGAAATGAAGAGTCTACTGCAATGTATTCAAATTTTTTCTGGATCTTTACTAATCCGTCAATTAGTAAAGTCATCGAAAGATAGATCATGCTTGTCAGTCTAGGGTCTGCGCTGGACGATATTTTAATGTTGTCGGTTTTTAACGTGATGTCGCCCTGATCGAATTCGCTTGCCGGCATATCTTTGTTCGCTCGGGTAAACTCAAATGTAATCATGGCTATTCGCTTCTCACCGGAAAAACAGTAATCACTCTATTATTGTCGCTTGCGTCAAACACTCCGCGAATTCGATCCCTTTGACCATTAAGTTTCATTTTTCTTTCGTAAATTTGCATGGTCCTCTTTGGGTCGCTGATTCTGGTGCCTTGCTTTACTAGGCACTCACAAACAGCCTGTAATTGTAGTTGCGTTGTGCCTGGTGCAAAAAGATCTCCAGGTCCTTTTTGAGTGTTAGTGCCACTGATATGTCTTTCATCAATATGTTGCCAGCCTTGTTTTGAGTCTCCAGGTGGAATCCAAGGTTTAGGAAGGTTTCTACCTGCCAACCCAAGCGGGTCAACCCATTGAGTGGGTGAAGGGCAATAACAATAAAAGTTTAATCCCCCTGCAAGCCCAATAGGGTCTTTACCAATAAAACGTCCAGCATGAGGATCATAGTAACGATATCGGTTATAGTGCAGTCCTGTTTCCATGTCGACATACTGCCCCTGAAAGCGTAGCGGATTCAGGATCTCCGCCCGCTGTGCTTGCTCGCTCCGCTTTTCCTCTGCCAGGCCCCAAGCCTTGTAGCTTGCGGTCCATGCGATTTGTCCATGTTCGGCAGTCAATTCTATTGGCGTGCTGAGCTGATCGCACTGATACCAGGCAAAGGTATTAATTGGCCCTTGAGTCGGCCGGTGCAGCCATACAGGATCTCGATCGATGTTGTAGTGATCTCCGTAGGTGGGTTGCGGTATCAGCTCGAGCGTTGAGTTGATCACCGCCTGCGCCACGGGAACGAATGTGCCCGGTTCGAATACGTAGTGCGTGGTACTACCGCCCCGTTCCTCCCGGTCACGGCACTCCGTCGCGAGCGTGTCACCCTCCCAGGTGAACCAGGTGAACCCACAGCCCAGCTCCTCATCCAGCTGCCGTCGAGCGTTCTCGTTCCATACTGGACCTGCCTGAGGACGATCCCGGTACTTGGAGCGAGAGTTCTTGTAAAGACGACGGCCTAATGCGTCATAAGCGAAATCGACAATCAACCGATCATCTTCGTACCTACGCAGCCGATTGTAGAGGTCCCACGTGAAGTGACCTGTTTTGCCGTTCTCGATCCGCTCCAGCAGATTGCCGCGTTCATCGTAGCGATACTGCGTGCCGCAGTAGCTGCGCAACACATTGTCGCTGATCCTACGGGGTGAATGTGGATTTGGGCCAGGCGGTGCCTGGGGGTCGAGCAGGTTGCTCGCTGGGTCAAAGGCAAAAACCTCCTTGTCATAGTTCAGTCTGGCTTCGAGCAGCCGACCCACGGGATCGTATCGGTACCGGAGGTCCCCCGGTTCAGATCATTGATATGGGTAAGCTGACCAGCCTCGTCGTACCGATAGCTGCGCACCGCGATGCGCTTGGTGGCGCCACGGTGTGCCAAGGTCTGTTCCAGCAACTGGCCGTTCGGAGTCCAGGTCTGGCGTTGGACTAAGCCATTGCCTTGCTCGCGACCAAGTTCGCGGTGTAGATCATCACGCTGGTAGTTGAGCAGTTCGCGGTCGTCGAACTTCAAGCCCAGCAGATGCCCGCTGCCATAGGTGAGCCAGCTGACGCGGTGCCCGTCGGGTCGGGTGGTGGCGATACGCAAGTTAAGGGCGTCGTACTCGTGAGTAAACACGGCAACCTTCGGCTGCTGCATGTACTTGAAGTGCTGGTGCTCACGGGTGTTGTTGCCCGCCAGATCGTAGAACCATTGCAGCTTGCAGTCTTTGTTTTCGGCGAGCAGCAACCTACCGTTGCCGTCGTAAGAGAAGGTCTCCGTTTCCCAAACCTTGCCGCCGCGCTCGCCTGCGCTGCTCTCGACCAGGCGGCCCATGGGGTCGTACTCGAAGTGAGTGATACGGTCTCCATCGAGACGGCGGGTTGGTAGCTCACTGCTGTTGTCGTAGAAGTAGTCGGTGATCTGCTTGTCGAAGCCAGTTTCCATGACCAGGCGACCCACGGGATCGTACTTGAAGCTGGCCTCGCTGTTGTTCTCGTTGCGCAGGCGCACGAGCTGGCCGAGCTTGTCCCAGTGATAGGTGAGGGTGGTGTCGTTGGCGTTGAGGCGCTGATGGATCAGGCCGGCTTCGTTGTAGGTCCAGCGGATACTTCGGTCCAGGACATCGGTGGCACTGGGTCGGCGGCCTTTGCGTTTAGCGCCTACTGACCCAGCGATGTCTTGTTTTGAACGGCTTGACGCCACTGACAATTTATTACCGATATTAAGTATTTTTAAAGAGCGTGATAGTTATTAATGGCTGAGTGGGAGTGCTTGAGGTCGTGATTGTTTTTTAATTGCACATTCGTATGGTCCTGATTTTTCATCAGAAAAGTAATCAATTGTGATTTGAGTTGAGAAGTCGCTGGTGAATATCCTTAGTTCGTCGCTGGTGCTTTCTTCGAAGCTGAAGTCTGGATTTATTTGAGTGGCTTTAGATGTTTTTATGGCGCCGCAGTATTTCCAGTCTTCATCGATGAGTACAAAAAGCTCTTTATGATACGTCTCGGAGGTGAAAAGGCTCAAGCAATCGCGAAAAGAGTTGAGGTTGAGCTTTTTGATCTGAATCCACTTTGTGGACTTTGCTCTTTCTATGATGTCGTCCGTTTCTGGTAAATCAATCTTCACTATATTGTTGTTAGGGAATATAGTTGCTATTTTTTTTTCATATTCGGCTTCTATTTTTTTTCCTTGTGCTTTTCTGTAGAGTAGCTCTCTAACGTATGGGCTGGTAGTCAATTGCAGCACTCCTTTTCATAAAATGCTTTTCCTTTACCATTTCGTATTTGCGGTCGGTCATGTCTACTCATTCGAGGATTTCCTTCGTCATCTAGCTTTACTTTCCCTGCTTCCCAGTGTGGTTTGTCAACATGGCTGCTGTCCAACGTTTGCTGCTGTACGGAAACAAGGCCTTTTCCGCCCCCTGGTTGTACAATCTCAAAACGGTATTCAAAACCAGATTGATTTCGGGATTGGCTAATAGGTTGTTGGCTTGTAGGGGTTTTTGTCTGTCTCATGGCTTCACGTCGAGCGCCCCTTGAAGTTTCAAACGGTTTGCCTTCACTTCCTAATTTTGCGGGTTGCGTTTCGAGCCCTAAAGGATCCGTCCAGTGCGTTGGGTTCGGAGCATATGCATAGATGTTGATTCCGCCGATAAAACCAATCGGATCCTTGGCGAGGAATCGTCCTAGGCTTGGATCATAATGGCGATATCGGTTGTAGTGTAGCCTTGTCTCAGTGTCAAAATACTGCCCTTGAAAACGCAGCGGATTAGAGTTGAGCCCTAATTCGGTGTTGTCGCGTACTGACTGTTCAGCATGTCCCCATGCTCTATACGTTCCGCTCCACTCAACTCGTCCCTTCGTGGACGTCAGCTCTAGCGGTGTGCCCAAGTGATCACATTGATACCAGCTGAACGTGTCGAACGACTTTGGTGTCGACTTGTGCTGCCAAACCGGATCCCGGTCAATGTCATATGGGAAATCATAGCTCGGCTGATGCAGCATCTCCTCAATATGATTCATCACACCTTGCGCGACCGGAATGAAGGTCCCCGGCTCGAACACGTAATGCGTGGTCCGCCCCTTGCCATCCCGGCCTCGCTGCTCAAACGCCAGCGTATCGCCGTCCCACACAAATAGCGTCAAATCGCAACCCAGCTTTTCATCCAGCCCGCGCCTGGCGTTCTCGTTCCAGACCGGTCCAGCTTGTACCCGGTTTCGGTACTTCGAGCGTGAGTCCTTGTAGACCCGGCGGCCTAATGCGTCATAGCCAAACTCGACAACCAGACGCTCATCCTCATAGCGCCGCAGTCGGTCGAACAAGTCCCAGGTAAATTTGCCTGTGTTGCCATTCTCAATCCGCTCCAGCAGATTGCCGCGCTCGTCGTACCGATACTGCGTACCGCAGTAGCTGCGCAGCACGTTATCCATCAGCTTGCGCGGCGAGTGGGGGTTGGGCCCCGGCTGGGCCTCGGGGTCCAGCAGGTTGCTCGCCGGGTCGAAGGCGAATGTCTCCTTCTCGTAGTTGAGGCTAGCTTCGAGCAAGCGACCGACCGGGTCATAGCGATAGCGCAGATCGCCACGGTTCAGGTCGTTGATGTGGTGTAACTGGCCAGCCTCGTCGTAGCGGTAGGTGCGCGCCGCTATGCGTTTGGAATCGCCCTGTCGGGCCAGCGTCTGTTCCAGCAATTGGCCATTCGGGCTCCAGGTTTGTCGCTGGACCAAGCCGTTGCCTTGCACGCGCCCGATCTCTCGGTGCAAGTCATCACGCTCGTAACTGATCAACTCCTTGTCATCGAGTTTCAGCGCCAGCAGATGTCCGCTGCCATAGGTCAGCCAGCTGACCCTGTGCCCATCGGGGCGAGTGGTGGCGATGCGTTGGTTGAGGGCATCGTATTCATGGGTGAACACGGCAACCTGTGGCTTTGTAAGGTAATCCAGCCACTGGTGCTCGCGCGTATTGTTGCCCGCAGCGTCGTAAAACCACTGCAGTCTGCAGGTGTCGTTGTTGGCCGACAGCAGGTTGCCATTACCGTTATAGGCAAAGGTCTCAACTTCCCACTTCTCCCCGCCGCGCCGTCCGGCCTTGCGCTGAATGAGCCGGCCCATCGGGTCGTATTCAAAGTGGGTGGTCCTGTCGCCATCTACACGGCGAGTAGGCAGGTTACTGCCGTTGTCGTAGAGGTAGTGGGTAGTTTCCTTGTCGAAGCCGGTTTCCTTTAGCAGTCGTCCGACAGGGTCATACTTGAAGCTGGCTTCACTGTTGTTCTCATTGCGCAAACGCACTAGCTGACCGAGCTTGTCCCAGTGGTAGGTGAGGGTGGTGTCGTTGGCATTGAGGCGCTGATAGATCAGACCGGCTTCGTTGTAGGTCCAGGACGTACTTCGATGAAGGGCGTCTGTGTGTTTGAGTAAGCGGCCCTCGGCATCGCGCTCAAACTTTTCTTTTGTCTTGTCTGGGTGGACCAGCACTGCCAGTTGGCCGGATTCGTACTGGTATTCGGTGACTTCACCGGCGGCGTTGATGAGCTTCGTCAGCTGGCTCTGATTATCGTATTGCCACAGGGTGGTTTTGCCCGAACAGTCCGTGTAGCTGACCAACTGACCATCGCGGTTGTAGGCGAGCTTTTTCTCACCGCCATTGGCATCGATAATGGCGACGGGTAGGTTGTCGCTGTTGTAAGTGTAGAGCGTCCTGTTCTCTAGTGGGTCCAGGGTTTCAATGATGTTACCGCGTTGGTCGTAGTCGTATTTCCACAGGCCGCCCTCGGCATCGCGTGTTTTGAACCGTTGGTCGAGGTCATCATAGGCATGGTGAATCGAGGTGCCATCTGGTCGAGTGTGCTGCAGCAGGTTGCCCCGCTCGTCATAGGCATAAACATCGCTGCTGCCATCGGTGTGAATGTGCTGGGTGACGTTCTTGGCCGCATCGCGGAACAGCCATTCCTCATTTCCATCGGGGTGGATAATGCGATACGGATAGCCCAGGATGTCGCAGAAGTGCTGGGTTTCATTGCCGTGGGCATCTGTTATGCGGGTGAGACGGATGTTCGGGTCCCAGCTCAGACGGGTATCCAAGCTGCCATCATCGCCCCACTCGCGAACAGCTTTGGCATCAGCGCCTTCGCCAAGCCATTCGAGGTTCATACCCCTACCGGTACGGTCGGTGTATCGCGTCACCAAGTGGTGTTGGTACTGGTATGTCCATTCGGCGCCATGTTCGTCCTTCGCGCTGCACAGATCACCCTGTGCATCGTAGCTGTATGATGCCATTTGGCGCTGTGGCTGGCCCTCAAGCATCAGCCAAAGTGCGGTGACATGCCCGTGATCGTCGATATCCGTATGAATGTGCTGGTGCGGGATGTCGTGTTGATAGGTCACCAAGTCTGAAAGGACAGTGATATCTGCGATGCGATGCTCATAGTGCAGAGCAATGCTTGCGCCACCTTTTTTCTTGATGGAGGTCAGTCGGAACTGATTACCGTCTCGTTGATAGATTTCCTGGCTTTCGTGCCCCCGAAGCATGGCAAGCGTATCGTTGGAAATCCGAGCGATGACTACGTTCTCGATGGGATCGTAGTGACTGCCTTTGAGCTTCGGTAGGGAGTACTTCTGACTCCGGCCGTCTGTACCATGGTAGGTGAGCTGATCTTCGTTTAGATCAAAACGAGCGGCGAACGGTGTAATCCAGCGTGCGCCGTAGGAGCTGTCGTCTAAAGCAGACAATGTAGAGCGGTAGGTGCGGTACCATTCGATGGGAAACGCTCCTGGCAACTGGAAGTCAGTGTGGACAATCGTCTCGCTGCCAGTGGCGAAGCTGATGCTGCAGTTGGTTCCCGCTTTAACTCCGCGCTTCTTGCAGTTAGGGTCCGCTCCCGTGCGGCGTTGACCGGGGGCAGCTTCGGTGGAGTTGCGTCCTTGTACGCGACGGCTTTGGGCATTAGAGCCAGGAGCGATATTGCTTCTGTGCGATGGACGCTTGCCTTTTTTCAGTGCGAGGACAAGGACTTCTAGAATGGTGGCGATGCTAGCCGGGCTCGTCTTGTTACCGATATCAACGATCTTACCGGCAGCCATTTTGCCGATGCTTTCGAGACTTTGAGCGACAGGCTCAAGTAGCTGCTTTAGCTGCTCGCTTTCGCCGAGCCCCAGTTTGCTCTTGCTAAAGCCATAGCCTGTCTTCCGTTTGGCATAATCAGCTAGCTCAGCGACCAGGCGCAATCCGGGGAATAGGGCCGTTAGGGCTACATCCTTGACTGTTCCGTCAGCCACCGACCTAATCAAATCGGCAAGGAACTTACAGATTTCTACAATTTTTGCGGCGAAGCTGGCAAGAATGCTCTGCAGCTGGCCCTGAATCCCGGTAATGAACTCTTCAAGCTCTCCGGGACAAACATAGGCCAGATTGCTTTCAATCGTTCTGAGCAGCGCTTGAGCGATCCCGTCCTTGGCAGCCGTCCTTATAGATTTAAGCGCCGGGCGCATGACCGCACGCGCAGGACCGATACCAGGTAGGGGGACGATAGCGAACAGATTGATGCCCAAACCCGCCCAATTGAATACATCGGAGCGATACGCGGCGTCTCCCTTGGCGAGCTCTATGATGTCGCCGATAGCATCCGTTGCCGCAAAGATGGACCCGGCCACCGGCAGCATCTCGCCGGCGGTAATTACGGTTCTCCAATTGACGATGTCTCCGGTGAGATCGGTCAGCCACTGGGCCAGCATTTCAGTGCCGACCTTCACATCTTCTTCGTCAAACGTTTCTTTCGGGGCTACCACCCCGCTGCACCTACCCATGCTGAGTGTTCCTTGCGTTGGCGGCGGTTATTGGAATGGAAAGGACTTTCAGCTTGGCTTCACTGATGCTCGACGCCTCGAGGGCAGTCTCCAAGAGCGTTTTGGCGTCTGGAGCTTGCATCTCGCCAGCTTTGATAAGTTGGCTCACTGCCTCCTGCATTGCCGCTGCGGGGCTAAGTTGCGAGCTTTCATCTGTTGAAGAAGGTGGCTGCTCCTCGAATGGGGCTGCAGAAGCCGCTCTGGTTTGGTCTGGACCGAATTGCACTTTCACTGGTCCAGATGCGAGACCTGATACGACAGCGAAGCCGTTCTCATCCAGCGCACCTTTAACCACGTGGCCAAGTGCATCCTCGACCTCGTACTTGGCCCCTTTGAATGCATGGTTGTTTGCGTAGTGCTGGAACAGCTCCAGATTGCCTTTGCCCGATTTGATGTCTTCGGGAAACGCCGCCGCCTGGCTTTTCGAGCCCTTGTAGATGAAGTCCGTCGCGTGCGCGGTGTACTGGCCGGCCGTGGCGTGCACGATGCCGCCAGCGTTATAGGTGGTACTGGTGCCACCGGCCTGGATGACCAGCTCTTCCTTGGCACTGAGCGTGATGCGCTCGGCAGTGACGCTGACCTTGAGCTTGGCCAGCAGGTTGATGTTGTCGTTCAGGGCGCGCAGGTCGATGTCGCCGGAAGCGGCCACCAGTCGCCACCCCATGCTTTGCACGAACTGCCGCACGCCGCGACTGGCACTGATCAGCAGACGTTTGCCGATGGCCATGCTGGTGTGACCACCCGTGCTCAGCCCCAGGTGTTCGCCGCTGGCGATGTGGGTGGATTCCGGCGTGGTACTGGCGATGCCGGCTGGGCTAGCGAGCACCAGTTGCGGATCGGCCAGTTCGGGGAAGCGGTTGGCCTCGGGGTTGCCGCCGCTGCCACGGATGGCGCTGTGCTGAGCCTTGAGTGCATTTCCGACCTCATCCTGATCGCCACCCTCCTGGGCCAGATGGTCGCGGGCCTCGCTGGCAAAGGTGGTGTGATATTCCTGCGCAGTTTTCAGGCGCTCGGCGGTCTCCGCCAAATCTGTGTGGTGTTCGCTCGCCCGGGCTCGCAGTTCGGTGGTCAGCAGCAAGCCGCCGCCGGCACGCACTACACCGTGGCTGTCGGTGCGCAACTCGAAACCTTGCCCCCGGGGCTTTCCGCCGAAGTGCCGCGGATGGGTGAGGTAGCCCAAGTGCAACGCCGAGTGATCGTGATCACACATCAAGGCCGCGCTGATTTGCCCGGTGGTGTCGTCCAGGCGCAGTTCGTTGTGTCGCTTGCCGTGGTGCTCCTTGCTGCGGATCGGGCTCACGGCCTTGAAGTCGGGCAACCGATAGGGCGGGCGGTTGACCACGTGGTAGCTGCGGCCGGTGATCATCGGCTGGTCGGGGTCGCCGTTGAGAAAACTGACCACCACTTCCTGGCCAATGCGGGGGATAGCCATGTGGCCCCAGGTGGCGCCGGCCCAGGCCTGGGTGACCCGCACCCAGCACGAGCTTTTGTCATCGTCCTGACCCAGGCGATCCCAGGGGAACTGCACGCGCACGCGGCCGTGCTCGTCGCAGTAGATTTCTTCGCCGGGCGGGCCGACCACCTTGGCCATCTGCGGGCCTTCGATCACCGGTTTGGGGCGGGCAGGGGCGTGCCATTGGACTTGAGCCGGGATCAGGGTAGCGGTGAACGCGTAGGAGGTACCGACCTGGGCCTCGGCAGATTCCTCTTCCAGTGCCGTGAACTGGCGACCTTTGTGCTTGATGTGCATCGGGCGCCAGAGGATGTTCATGTCCTCGCGGGCGTGGCCGGCCAGCTGAAAGGCAATCCCAGGCTGCAGGCGCGCATCGTCCCCTTCGACCTCGGCCACGCGGGCATCACCAAACAGGGCATCGGCCTTGGTCTGGGTGAACGGTTTGCCGGCGTTGTCGTGCTTGTAGCGGCCGGGGTAGTCGTAACGCGCGTAGTCGTGGCGTTGACTGCCCATGTCCTGAGGGAACATGGCGTGCTCATGGTTGTAGCGCGGGTGGGTAAAGCTGTAGTCGCGCTGGACCTGGGTGCTGGTGCGCACCTGCTCGCGGTAGGCGAAGCGACGCAAGCAGGGCTGCTGCTGCGCGCCGCCGGGGTTGGCGACGTACAGCACCGGCTCGCCTTGCAGGCTACCGAACTGGCTGATCTGGTCGGCCTGGACCACGCCATGGCTGCCTTCGCTGTGCTCGAAAGTCGAAATCAAACCTTCTTCGGCCGACAGGCGCCAGAAGAAGTCCAGGTCCAGGTCACCGGCCTGGACGCAGAACTCGCGGTTCTGGTGCGGGTGGGTCACGTACTGGGTCAGCGCTCCCCACAACCGTTCGCGGAACAGCTCTTCCAACAGTTGCGGGACCGGCTGGTGCTGGAAAATCCGCCAGTCCGATTGCAGGCCCGCGCGGGCCAGCTGTGGCTCGACGACGGCGCGGTAGCGGGTGCGGCGGTGGCCCGTTGTGCCCTGTTCAAAACTGCTGATCAGGCCGTGCACATGGCGCACCGCCTCCTCCTGCTGCCAAATGGTCAGCACGGCGGGTTGGTCGAGCAAGGTGGCAAAGTCGGCGTTGTCGGCGAAGCTGACCAGTTCGACTTCCAGGCGGTAGAGTTCGCTGACCCCTTCGGTCAGTTCGAAGGATACGACGTCAAACGCTATTACCTCATCGGCGGGTGTGCTGAAGGTGAAACGCACATCGTTAAAGTTGCTCATGCAGACTCCCTGCTGTTCATCCTTTCGGGCAGGTTCATGGAGCCGAACGCGTTACAGAACGCGCGGCGTAAGTGCACTCAAGACCGTAGCGGGGAATTCGTTCCAAGTGGTTGAAGAGGCTTCCTAAACAGTTGTAGGAAGTTTCTTTAAATGCGTCGCTTATCGTTTTTAAGGGCAAAGTCGTACGTGCTGCGCTAGTGGGCGCAGTGACTATTGAGTCAAGTCAGTCCGGTGTGATCGAACTTATGGCTGCAGCATGGTTTGCAGCGAATCCAGAACTTGCTGAGTGATGCTGTTGAGTCGGGCGGTGAGGTACACATAGACACCCGTACAGACCACGCCCATGACCACCCATGGTGTCCACCAAGGCCATTGGCGATGCATGCGGTAGTGCCGTGGCGCGACATTTTTCAACGGCTCGGTCAGGCGCTGTAACTCGGGCTGAGGTCCGCGCAACTCAACGATTCGGTCATGGACACGGTTGAGCCAGACTTCCAACTCGTCGTCGCCATGGGTCTGGTTGGCGTACTTGCCCCGGTAGCCGATGGCCAGGCACCAGAACAGGAAGACAAACAGGTCATAGCGTCCTTCGGGGGCCTCAAGTAAACGTTCGAGCACACTGAAGAATTTCTCGCCGCCCCAGGTCTCCTCATGAATGGCACTGAGCAACGATTGGGCTTTCCACGGGGAGTCGCGTCCCCAGGGGGTAGCCATCACGGCCTCGTCGACTACGCAGCACAGGCAGTAGGAAAACACCACGCGGTCGCCCTCATCGCAGTGTTCGAGTTGTCGCACCTCTTCGACCATGACGTGGATCTGGTTCTTCACGTAGGCGAACAGCTGTTCGACGTGCTCATAGCGTTCGGTGCCTTCCAGGCGAACGACGAGGCCAAGTAGGGGCGATGCAATGTCGAGGATTGGGTTGTTCGTGTTGGAGCGGGTTTCGAAGCCCAGCGCGTCGACCTGAGGGAAAAGCTCGCTGATCGGGGGGGACTCGCGCGTATCTTGCTGATCTGTGTCATAGGTTTTATTGGATGCAATGCTCATAGGGTGGACCTCCTGGTCACATCACCGGCTGCCGCCCCGTCCGGGCGGGCCATAGCTGGCGGTTTGCGTTGGCGGTATTGATGATCTGCAGTTGATGAAACGAACGGGTGCTGGCGTACAGCGCCATGAAGTGGGAAAGCACGTTGCCGAACAGCTGCATCTCGCCCTCGCACTCGAAGCCTGCAGGGTCAATGTGCAGGGTGGTGCGCATGCCGCGCACGGGCACGCCCTTGATCAACCAGTCATAGGGCTCGCTGCTCACCTGCTTGATGGCGTTCAGCCGCTGTGTGGTCCGGCGCGCTTGTTGCAGGTCGTGTACGCCGACGAAGTCGTAAACGCGCAGCACCGAGGCCAGGGCGGCAGGGGAAGACAGCGAAAGGTTGTTCAGGGCCAGGTTGGAGATCAGCGCCCAATGGCGGTCACCGTGGCCACCGCTTTGCAGGATGGGTGGGTAGCTGCGGGTGGGCCGGGTCAGGTTTCGATAGGTGACGAACGAGGGCGTATCTTGGGTCGGCACATCGACATCGCCCACATTCAACTGTTGCGCCAAGGCGCCGTTAGTGCAGGTCAGGGCGATGTTCAGGACTTCTTGCTGCCCGTGATAAGGGGCAAGGTTGTGCTGCACCAGGCTCAACCGGTGCTGCACCTTGTCGTTGATCGGTTCGTGCTCGATATCCAGTTTGTAAAAGCGCGAGGGTGTCTGCTCGGCCAGCGGGAAGCCGCGGTTCAGTGTTTCGAATGGCTTGAAAACCTGTACATGATCCTTGGATCTCTGGTGCTGGCTGCTGACGCGATCAATGCTGAAGATCTCATCCTCTGCGCGGTCCCGCCGTCCTGGGCGCACGGTCTCGCCGATTGTCTGCTCAGTCAAATGAATGGGTTCGGCCGAGCGGGTGAACAGGTTGATGGCAGGAGCGCAGTTGAGCAGGATTGTCGTCGAGTCGATCTGGATATCCGCTGGCAGGGGGGCGTTGAAACGGAATTCCAGCTGGATGTGCTCAGCCGCCTCATCGGGCCAATAGCGCTCCAGCCCGTCGATGCGGAACCCGTGAAACCGCTCGGGGAAGCAGAAGAACTCCTGCAGGATGCGGTAGCCGTCCAGGTGTTCTCCGGGGCTGGGTAGCAACGCTTCATCTACCTCGAATCCAATGAACCGTACCGAGGCCGGCAGCGCGAAGTGGTGCAGGCCAACGTGCAGATAGAGCTCGTCCAAGTGCTGCGACAACCACTGATAGAGGGTCAGTGCATTGTGGCTGCCGCCCGCCAAATGAAAGCGTAAGTGATCGCACTTCATGCGCCGCAGTGGCTGCTCGGACAATGCACCCAGGTCGATGCGAACCACGGGCGCTTCGGCGCTGGGTTGTGTGGTGATCTTGCGGATCTCCAGCGGCGCGATGGCGAGATCCGTGCAAGTGCGAAATTCACAGCTCACGTCGTCAACGGGGCGCGAGAACACCGGGGTGCCCTTGGGCAGTAGCTGGGTTTCGCTGAGCGCGTGATCGACAGGCTGGAACTGCATCAGTGTTGCGCTCGGCAGGGGGCGCAGGAAGTTGGGATAGAGCAGCTGCAGGAGTGGGTGGGTAAGCTCGGGCAGGTGGTCTTCAATCTTCATGGACAGTCGGGCGGTCAGGAAGGCAAAGCTTTCCATCAGGCGTTCGGCATCCGGGTCTGAGGCCGTTCGACCTAGGAAGCGCGCCAGGCGCGGATCGTCCTCGACCAGATCGTCGCCTAGCGTTTGCAGGGTTTGCTTTTCCTGTGCGAACCAGTCTTTGAACTTCATGTTTATTATTTGGCTGCTCTAGCTGGCGCAATACGCACTAATAAATAAGTTATTTCAGGCTTAGTTGTAGGAAGGTTCCTACAAGTTGCAGGTCTAATGTCTTTAGGTTGTCGGCGCTTCTATTGTTTTCTATTGCAGAAATACCCGCTTTGTCTGCAGGTAAAGTGTTAAATGGTGTTTCTTGGCTAATGTCGTTGAATAGTGTTTTATAGTCCTGCTACTGTCTTTCGCGGCACGCACCGGGAGGGTGCATCACATTACGAATACGCAGTTGGTAAGGTTTGCCGCTATGAAAGTGAAAAAGGACAGTTTGCTGCGGGGCTTATCGCTGTTGCAGCGCCAGGCAATGCCCGTAGTTGTAGTCGCCGTAGTACTCGGTATTGCCGCAACAATGGTTTGGCTATGGGGCTGGGGGCCAGAGTGGCGTTGGCGCGACCAGCAACCTCTGGCTGATCTGCCCGTGCGCATCGCAGCCACGGTGCTGCTCGCGTTGGCGCCGCTGCTGGCCTGGAGTGTGCAGGTACACCGGCGCAATCGCTCGATCCTGCGTGAGCAACGACGTCAGCAGCGCGAAGTAGAAGATCCTTGCCTGGTGTACGAGCAAGCCCAGCAGCGCTCGCTCGACAGCAGCCTGGCCCGGTTGCTCGACAGTCAAAGTGGGCGCCGGCATCGCTACGAGGTGCCGTGGTACCTCATCCTCGGCGAGGAGAATGCAGGTAAGTCGAGCTTCGTCAGCCGTTCGGATCAACGCTTCGCACTCACCCGTACCGAGCGCAGCGCGACCCAACGTATCAGCATCGACCCCGATTTGGCATTTGGCATTGACTGGTGGATTGGCGACGACGCGGTGTTGATTGACCCGCCGGGAGAGTTCATCAGCCAGCCGGAACGGCCGGTACCGGTTACCGAGCCCGTAGGGCCACCGCCAGCAAATGATCCCGCAAGTGACACCGAGACGACAGCGGGTGCTGAAAAGGCAGCGCCAAGGGCCGAGCCTCAAGAGCCTGTTGGCTTGCCCGCGGGCATAGAGCGGCGTCTGTGGCGGCACATGATCGGCTGGCTTGCGCAAAATCGGAATCGACGCCCCCTCAATGGCGTGGTCCTGCTGGTGGATATGGTCAAGCTGTTCGGGCAAACAGCCAAACAGCGACGTGACCTGGCATTCGTACTTCGCGCCCGGCTGACGGAGCTGGGCGGTGAGTTGGGCACACGCTTGCCGCTGTACGTGGTGATGAGCAAATTCGACTTGCTGGAGGGCTTCGAAGAACTGTTCGCCAAGCTTCCTGCTCGGGACCGGGAACAGGTGCAAGGCTTCACCTTCACCCTGGAATCGGTGAATGACTTCGACTCCTGGCTGGAAGAGCTGGCTGCAGCCTACCTGAGCTTTATCGAGCGACTAGGCAGCGAGCTGATGAGCGCCACGGTCAACGTGCCTCATATTTCACGCAAGAACACCTACTCGCTGCTCAAAGAGCTGAGCGGTGCGCAGAGGATGTTGCTGAGTTTTCTAGGCGATGTACTGGGCAGTGATCGCTACTCCACCCCAGCCTTGGTGCGTGGCCTGTATTTTTCTTCGGTCTACCAGCGCGGGGAGGTACGCAACCTGCTCGCAGATGCATCTGCCCGCGCCTTTGCCTTTACCCCTCCTGCGCTATCGACCAAACCGCAGGGCACTTCGGTGGTGTACTTCGCGCAGCAGCTGTTGCAGCGCGTGGTGTACCCCGAGGCCGGGTTGGCCGGTGATAACCAGAAAGTAGCCCAGCATAAGGCGCGGCTGTTGAAAGGCGGAGCGGTGGCGGCTGGCGTCTGTGGGTTGGTCATGGTCAGTGGCTGGCTATACTTCTACAGCGTCAATCGCGACAAGGCGCAGCACGTACTGGAGAAAAGCCACGCATTCACCAACACCAGCACAGACGCCAAGGGCGACTCGACAGGCCGCAGCCTGTTGCTCCCGCTGAATGAAATTCGCGATGCAGTCAGCCTCTATGGCGACTATCGCTCAGGCTGGACCGTGTTCACGGACATGGGGTTGTACCAGGGCAAAGCCATCGGCCCGCAGGTGGATCAGGCTTACCTGAACGCCTTGGCCCGGCGCTTTCTGCCAGCGATTGCGAGTGGGCTGGCCGCGACCATCAAACAGGCCGACCCCGGTAGCGACGCGCAGCTGTCGGCTTTGCGCATCTACCGCATGATCGAGGATCGTGGCAACCGACGGCCCGAGTTGGTCGAGCAGTGGATGGCCCGTGAATGGCAGAAGGCGTATCCGGGTCAAGGCCAGCAGCAGGCCGCGTTAATGCGTCACCTGACATACGCGCTGACCTACGCCGATGTCGAGTTGCCCGAGTATCGGCAGGTCGTCGCCGGTGCGCAGCAGCAGTTGCGCAAGTTGCCGCTGGCCCAGCGTGTCTATATCAGCTTGAGGCAGCAGGCTCAGGAGCAACTACATGGCGAACTGGACTTGCGTAACGAGATTGGCCCGGCCTTTGATATTGTCTATGTGCCGCTGGCCGAGCGCGATCACCAGGCGGCGGTCGATGCCAATCTGGCCTTGGCTCCGTTGTTGACCGCGAGCGGCTTCCGCGACTACTTTGACCAGCACAGCCAGAACGTGGCCGACCTGGCCCTGATCGATCAATGGGTACTGGGGGAGCGTCGCAGCCTCGACTACTCCGACGTGGATCGCCAGGCCCTGACCGAGCGCCTGCGTGCTTTGTACAGTGCTGACTACATCGACAGCTGGCGGCGGGTGCTGAACCATTTCTCGGTCACCGAGTTCACCGACCTGACACACGCCTTGAGCGTGCTGGAGCAGGTGACAGGCCCTGCCGCCCCGATGCGCCGATTGCTGGAAACCGTGCGCAGCAACACCCTGATCTATCCGCAGGTTGCGGACAGCGAAAAACAGTCAGCCGCCGACCAGCAAGGTCGCGTCCAGGCCATGGGCATCTACCGGTCCTTCGCTGGCCTGTCCGGGATGCTCGATGTGCAGGGTGACAAACCGTCGTTCTATGACGAGACGTTGCAAGCTATTAGTGCCGTCTATGACTACGCGAAGGCGGTGCAGGACAATCCAAATCGCGGCAAGGCGGCGTTGGCGGTGGCCTTGAGTCGCTTCTCGGAAAAAGAGCCTGACCCCATCCGCAACCTGCAGCGCATTTCGAGCGGGTTGCCCGAGCCTCTAAACCGGCATGTTCGCCAATTGGCGGAGCAGACCTCTCAGGTGTTGATGGTCATGGCACTGCGGGAGCTGGAGCAGCGCTGGGACGCAGAGGTGTACAGGGTCTACCAGGAGCGCCTGGCATCACGCTATCCCATCGACCCCGCCGGGCCGGATGTCTCGCTCAAAGACTTCGAAGCCTTCTTCGGCCCACAAGGGCAGCTCAAGCGCTTTCAGGACCAATACCTCACCGTGTTCCTCAAAGACAACCTCGATGCTCTGTACTCCAGCGCCAATGATGGGTATCTGGTTAGTCCGCAGGTCATGAGCCAGCTCAAGCAGGCAGAAGCCATCCGTAACGCGTTCTTCGACAACCGCGGCGAGTTGAATGTGAGCTTCGGGCTGGAGCCGGTAGCCATCAGTAACGGGCTGCGCGGCAGCGTCTTTGGCCTGGATGGTCAACTGCATGCTTTCGCAGATCGTGGCAAGGAGCCAATCGGCATGACGTGGCCAGGCCCTGCCGGGGAGAGCGGGCATAGCCGTGTCACCTTGGTCCAGGCAGCGGGCACGACTGTCAGCCAGGGCTATCATGGTCCCTGGTCGTTCTACCGCTTGCTCAGCCGGGGTGGCTTGAACGCCCGAACACCCACCAGCGTAGACCTGAGCTTCAGAATCGCCGGCGATACAGCGCGCTATAAGTTTCATGCCACGGGCGCGAACAACCCCTTCACCCGGCCGCTTTTCTCAGGCTTCGCCTTGCCGCAAAAGCTACTGCGGGAAGACGCTGCCGGTGAAGTGGCTGAGCGGTAGGTAGTCGGCAGGACAAAGAAATCCCGATGCCAATGATCTGGATCGGGATTTTACTGGGCTAGGAAAAAATCTCAGTCCGGCCTGATCGCCCAGAACTGCATCTCCAGGCTCGGGAATTGCCCGGCAATATGAAAACCGAAGCCACTGGCGTTCTTGAACTGCTGCCAGCATTCATGCTGCCGGTCAAGCTCGAAGTAGACGAAGCCGGAGTGATGGGGCAGGTAGCGGGGTGTGACCAGTTGCGGGATAAGCGGTACGCCGGGCATCTGTAATTGGATGAACTGTGGTAGTTGCTCGATGGACGTGACCTTGCCTTGCTGCTGGAACTTCTTGCGCAGTTCCTCGGCCGGCAGGTCGGCCCGCACCGCCAGGATGAAGGTCGCATCCTCCAGCAGTTTGCGCTCGTGCAGGGTTGCAGTCAGGACGCCGTACTGTTGCTCCTGGATCGGCAGCGACACGGCACGTGGTTGCAGGATGGTGCTCAGTGATCGCCGCAGGGTTTGCTCCAGCATGTGGAATGAGCCAGCCAGGTCATCGTGTTGGTAGGCGGGGTATTCCAGCGGCAGCCTGCCATCGTCGGTGAAGGTCGCCAGCTCACCACAGGCTTGCTCCAGGGCAATGTGTAATTGCTCGGGGTGCACGTTGCGGCGGCGTGCCAGGTGATGGAAATACGGATGCAGCCGATTCAGCGCCTGCAACAACGCGAAGTCAGTGACATCTGCAATACCGGACTGCCCCGGTGAACAAATCCGCTCTGCGAGGTTGCGCGCACGTTCACGCATCAGCTGTGACGCTTCTTCCAGGAAACCCAACAGAGCGGGCGCGGCCTTGAGTGAGAGGCTGGTGGGGTAGCAGCGCTGATCGAGTAGCACGCTGCCGTCGGGGCGTTTGTCCAGTACCTTGGTCATGGCCAGGCAGCTGTAGGCGCTGTTGTCATCGTCCTGAAGCTTGATCTGCAGGTTCGGAACGGCGACATCGAGTATCGTCGAGTCGCCACTGCCACCGTGGTTATCCATGACTGGCACACCCTTGGCAACGAACCGGCCGTCCACGTCATTGTCGGGCCAGCGTACCTGCGCTGCCCCGGTTGCATGCAAGGGCAGGGCAAGGAACACGACCTTGTTCGCCACCCCAGGCGGGATTTCCAGCGGTGCAGGCGCAGGCATGTCACCAGGAATGTCGAAGACCGTCCCATCGGGCATCACGCCACGGGCACGGGTGATCGCAATCTTTCCAAAGCTCAGGTATTCGGCGTTCAGTTCCAGTTCGCTGAACCCATAGAATGCATCGTTCAAACTGGAGACACGTTGTTGCAGTGCCGATTCGGCGGCGTAGGCCATTTGTTGAAAATGCTGGGGTTTGACGAACAGGCCTTCCTTCCACAGGACGGCGTTGCGGGAGCTCATAAGTTTCTACCTTTAATGGATGGTGTTATGGGTCGCGGCGTAATTCGCTGTCATGCCGAAGCTCAACGCGGTTGTTTTCGAAGTGAACATGTACCGTATGGTTGTAACCATGCGGCTGGATGCGAACGGTGTCTTTCCAATTGCCTTGGGGGCCATCGGCCAATCGAGCGATGACCGCGATGTAGCGAGTGCGTTCGTTGATCTCTTCATGTTCGATGAACTTGAAATGGCCTGGCATCAAGCGGTAGTCGTCGACGCTGATCAACGTGGTACCCAGGGCGTTTTCCAGGTCTTCTTCAACTTGCTCATACGTGGCATCCAGCAACAGTGAGTCGTCTCTGAGTTGCAGGATTTTGAAGGCGATGGAGGAGGGGGGTTGCCGCTGTGGCCGTTGGCTGGTCTCCAAGGGCAGGCCGGGCGCAGTGGCCGTGTAGCCAGCCAGGGCTGTAGGCGCCTTCGCCTCGTTGATGTCCCGCTCACCCTCGACGGACGCGGGGTAGTTCTGCTGCAACTGTTCGGCCAGTGAACCCAGCTTCTCAGTCAGCCCTTGCGCATCTGTGGCATCCAAGCTTGCCGAGAGCTGCCCTGAAGGGGCTGGCGATACAGTTTGTGCTTGTGCAACAACCTGTGTTGCCAGCAAGGGCGCTGGCAGGTCTACGGCATATAGGCTCAGGCCCAGATGGCTGATGTCCTGATTGGGGCCGCCGATAGGCAGCGTCGGGTCCGCCAGTACTTGGTAAATCTTGCTGATCGATGTGCATCCACTGAATGCCAGGCAGACGAGCAGCAAACCGATGGTCCTGTTCATCGCACCTCCTCGCCGAAGATGTCAGCGATCGCCGGGTCAACCCGGGCGTGTGCGGCCCTGTCGAGATAGGCCAGCGGATCGCGCTCATCCGCTGCCTCAGGCGCCGTGGCGTGATGAACGCTCACTGTTTGGGTAACCAGAGCGCCGAGCACCTGAAGTGGGCACATCGCTTGTTTACTTTGTAATGGCGATAGCGGGTTATGTGCGCCTGACTGCCCTGGCGTCTGCTCGTCCACGCTGAGCAGGCGTATGGCAATGTGATAGTCACCGATCTGCAGCCTGTCATTGTGTCTGAGGCGAATGCGCGTGCCTGGTAGCAGCACGGTGTCACTGCCATTCATGAAGCTGTTGCCGCTGTGGTCGATGACGCAGAAGTGCCCTTCATGCCAAATGATTTCGCAGTGCACGGGCAGGATACGCGCCTCGCGATCATGCAGCCGCCAAGCGCCTTGACTGCCGATGGTGCCGCCAGCACGATCAAACCGATGCAACGGCTCGCTGCCATGTAACAACCTTTGCGGATTGAGGACGGTGAGGGTGATGCTGGGTAAGAGAACCTGTGTACTCATGCACGTACCGTGATGCGAATAGGAGGAGGTGTGGGGTCTTTGCGGTCGGCAATGAAGCTGGTCCAGCCCAGGTGGGTGCCATGCTCGGCTCTGAAGCTGAAGGGCGGTGCTTCATCGGCGCGCATGCGCAATTCAAGATCGTATGCCCCGACATCGCGAAGCAGAAAATCCACCAGCCGGGCCAGGCGATGGTAGTTGTCGCCGCTGGGGAGAAATGCGCGGAACTGCTGCTGGTCCAGGCTCGCAATCACAATGGTGAATTTGCTGCTGCGTGACTCGGTGCTGCTGCCTACCAGAAAGTTGTCGTTCAGCGCGCAGTTGCGCATGCCCAGGCCGTTACGTTGAGACTGTGGAATCGACACGCTGCGTTTCTCGAACTCGCGGATGCTGACCTGTTGCAGGTCGAAACAGTGCGCGATCATCCCGGCCACCATGCTGGGTGAGCGGCTGCGGCTGGCGATCATGCCGACAAAGCTGAGCAACCGGCTCCAGGGCAGCGGGGTGGCGCCACGCAACGCTGCATCCTCAAGGCCGACCATGGCGAAGATGTAACGGGAGAAACCGTCTGTCGCGCCCGGCTGGAAGCGCCGGTAGTAGCGGTACTTGCGCCAGCCCTGATGCAGCAGGGCATGCAGGCGATGGTTGAAGAAGTCGAGGAATGCTGGGCGCAGGCCAATGCCCTGTGCGTGCTCGTAAGCAATATCGTCAAGGTAGTAGCTGGGCAGGGGGGAATCGGTGCCATGCAGACCAAGAAACGTGGCCTGAATGCGGTAGCGGTCATCGGCTATGCGGTCAGCACGCAACACGTCGGCGACAGGGAACGCGAGACGTGGGGTTACGTTCAAGCGCAATCGCCGGCGCGTTTCGGGAGAGGGAGGTCGCTGCTCCAGGTCATCGCCATGCAGTTGATGCAGCAATTCCAGCAGCTGGAAGTACGAGTATTGATGGGCCTCATTCAACACAATGTCCGCCGCATGCCGAACGTGCTGTTTGTCTGATTGATCGTCCACGTGAAGTTCTCAAATAGTTAGGGTCAAGCGTCTTACCCCTTGCATGCTTATTTTTGTAGGAATAGTTACCGGAATAAGCTCACTAATTAAACAAAGTGCTGGGGTAATTCTTCCTGTTAAAGAAAAACCATGCATTGACCAAGTGCTTCCGGTCGAGCGCTTTAGTGTAAGAGGATGTTTGGCTGCGGGAGCGCTGGCTCTATTACGAAGATACAAGCGCATCCGCGCTTTCGATAAGCCCTGAGGGGGTGGAGGGGGCCTATACATAGAATGGGGATCAACCCCACGGATACTGCAGCTCCCACTCCCAAGCATGGCGAACAATCTGCTCCAGTGAATCAAACCGTGGCTGCCAGCCCAGCACCAGCCTGGCCCTGGTAGCATCCGCCACCAGCCTCGCCGGGTCGCCATCGCGACGCGCAGCCTCGACCACATTGATCTGCCGCCCGGTTACATCGCGCGCAGTATCGATCACTTGCTGCACCGAAAACCCCAAGCCATTGCCCAGGTTGAACGCCGTGGTAG
>Ga0213822_1000717_pt1 | contig 23221 bp, 26 predicted proteins | sample MC6MC0908MG_FD_179872 | JGI IMG/M metagenome (GOLD analysis project Ga0213822, IMG submission 179872) | Enriched soil aggregate microbial communities from Iowa State University, Ames, United States - MC6-MC0908-MG | ecosystem: Environmental > Terrestrial > Soil > Unclassified | place: USA: Iowa...
TTCAGGTATTTCAATTTTAGAAATCAATCCAATTCCAAGCTGTTTAAATGGTTGGAGTTATCATCCTTATACTTCCTTGTTTTGGGAGAGATTATCGTTACTTATTCAAGTTACCTCGAACCTTGTATATAGAGATACGAGATATGTTCCCATTCAAAAAAACAAAGATGTTCATCTATGGCTGAAATCTGCCTTGAAGGAATTCAAAGCTCCAAGAAAAGAGTTAGGCAGCATAATACACTCTGAGTTAATCGAATGTTTCAATAAAACTAAGGAGATTAATCCCTCCATTTTGGTGTTTCGGTTAACTGGTTTTCAGCAAATTGGCCTAACTCCACTACAGATAATCAAAAAGTTAAATATGAACATTCATGATTACCATATCGGTTTTATTCATTCACTTCATTATTTGATACAAACGATTATGCAGGACCCTATTCGTTTTACCATGTTATCCTTATTAATCAAAGATTTTTACCAAAAAGATGAACTGACACTTTCATCAAGGAAAACATGGAAGTTATTAAATCAGGGATATTCCCCTGATACGATTGCTATGTTTAGGAATTTGAAAGTAAGTACAATTGAAGATCATCTTGTTGAATTTGCTTTACATGTCGATCATTTCTCGATAGAGCCCTATGTGGATATAGAATTACAAACAAAAATTGTCGAAATTTCACGGGATATTGGAAGGAGACAATTAAAGCTGATAAAGGAAAAATTGAAAGCAGCAACATATTTTCAAATAAGATTAGTGTTGGCAAAGTATGGTGGGGAATGATGGAATTAGAAACACTATTATTAAAGCACTTTGGCTACCAATCATTTAAAACAGGCCAGAAGGAAGTTATATCATCAATTATGTCCGGTAAGCATACGTTGGCAATGCTTCCAACCGGAACCGGAAAATCCTTGTGTTATCAACTTCCGGGGTATATCCTGAACGGGCAGATTTTGATCATTTCTCCACTTCTTTCCCTAATGCAGGATCAAGTAGAGCAATTTAAACGTTTTGGTGAGAAAAGGGTCATTGCTTTGAATTCATTTCTTTCCCAAACAGAAAGAAATAATGTACTTCAACATTTAAACAAGTATAAGTTCATCTTTATTTCCCCAGAAATGCTGCGGGTTCCCTTCATAATGAGAAAGCTCCAGCAATTAACAATTTCGTTATTTGTGGTCGATGAAGCTCATTGCATTTCACAGTGGGGGTTTGATTTTCGTCCTGATTATTCTAAGTTAGGCGGCATACGAGAAAAACTAGGGAATCCGCTTACGCTTGCACTTACCGCGACTGCGACAATGAAGGTACGTGAAGACATAATCGCTTCCCTTGGGCTTGAAGAAATAGTAAAAATAGAATCGTCGACAGATCGCCCTAATATTGCTTTTTATGTTGAAAAACTAACAGATTACCATGATAAACAAAATCGGTTAACTGACCTTGTTTCGAGGCTCCAAAAGCCAGGGATTATTTATTTTTCTAGTAAAAAGGCTGCCGAACAAATGGCTGCTGTCCTTGATGAAAAAGGGATTTGTCAGGCAATGGCATATCATGGAGGATTGGATCAAAATACTAGAATTTTAATTCAACAACAGTTTATTCATGGTCAGTTGGATGTTATTTGTGCAACGAGCGCTTTTGGAATGGGGATAAATAAAGAAAATATTCGTTTTGTTATCCACTATCACATGCCAATGCAAATAGAATCCTATCTTCAGGAAATCGGCAGGGCCGGCCGTGATGGTAACGCAAGTGTTGCCATCCTACTATACTCATCAGGTGATGAACAGCTTCCAATCCAGCTTGCAGAAGGGGAATTACCGTCAGAACAGCAAATTGATTGGTTATTTGCAAAAGTACAGCATGAGCAATTGCTTAAGGATGGCAGGTTTGAATTAAACCATCAATTAAGAGATCTTGGAGGCTTTTCAGAGATTCAGTGGAGAATCATCGAGGACTTTGTCATGAATTCTCCCCAAGAAGTTCGTTCCCCAGAGAAGTTAAAGAACGCTATTAAGGAATTTGTAAAGGAAAGATTAGGAGTTAAAATACACAATATTTTTCAAATGAAAAAATGGGTGGAGTCACCCTCGTGCAGGCGGGAATTTATTTTACGATACTTTGACGAAGTATTGCCAAAAAAGGTTGCATCATGCTGTGACCATTGTGGACTGCAATTAAATGACTATCTTCCTACGGATAAAACACAACTGTCTAAAAAGAGTGAAGAAAAGTGGAAGGATTATCTTGCCAAAATTTTAATCAATAGTGAGTTGAGTGAATGAAAAAGAAGTATAATGAATTAATCGCAAGTTTAACGGATAAAGAGCTCCTTTATCATTTATATTTAACACAAATCATTCTCTTAGCCATTTCTTTTATATTAGGTTTTCTGTTATTTGACCATTTCTCGTATTTACATCATATCCATATAGGGGACATAGAGCTTGTTACAATCGGTATACCAGCAGGAGTAGCTGTTGTCATACTGGACATTGGATTAATGAAATGGCTGCCGCCTTCCTATTATGATGATGGGGGATTGAATGAAAGAATTTTTAAAAATAGGAATGTTGTTCATATCCTCGTAATTGCATTTTTTGTCGCGTTTAGTGAAGAATTACTCTTCCGGGGAATCATTCAAACAAAAGTGGGCCTGATCCTAGCCAGTATAATTTTTGCTATTATCCATTATCGATATCTTTTTAATTGGTTTTTATTTTTAAATATTGTATTACTTAGCTTTTTTATTGGGATTGTCTATGAATGGACTGGAAATTTAGCAATAACCATCATGATGCATTTTGTAATTGATTTTCTTTTAGGTATTTATATAAAATTTAGACGTTCAGCAGATGACGATGAGCAAGGGGGAGACATCCTTGAATAAAGAAGAACCATACAGAGATCAAGCGGAAAGATTAAAGCAAAGAATACAAAAAATAAATGCTAAGGTCGAAGATGGTAATAGAGACAAATTACCTCCGAGAGAGCAAGTGCATCGCCAAAAAAAGAAAAAAACCAAATGGAAGCTAAAATATCCAATCATCCGGTTATTAGTCTTGTGTTTTATTCTCCTTCCCATCATTATTTTTAGTGTGATTTCCTACCGTGATAACGGGAAAAAAATCAATGGGGCAGAAAAGATTTCTGGAAGTTCGGTGGGATACGAAACAATCAATCTTCAAAAGGCACACCAAGAAGACGAAAACATTTCGGAAGAACCAAAAGAATCCGATCAGAAGAACATTGATTTAAGTGAAGCTGAGGAAAAAAGCTTGGAGCCTAAGGATGTTGAAGAACAACCTGTTCCAACAAATCCTTCCGATGGAACTAGTCATACTCCCGATTCTCAAGAAGACACAGCCAATAAGCAGGTTCCAGATAAAAACAGTCAGCAACAGACACCGGCTGTAAAAAGCGAAACAACTACAAATTCCAATGCAAATTCAAGTAAGATAGTTTATCATACCGTTAAACCACAAGAAACATTATTTAAGATTGCGATGCAATATTACCAATCCCAAAAAGGTATCGAAATCATAAAGAATGCTAATAAGCTTCAGAATGAAAGTATTTATACTGGTCAAGTCTTGAAAATACCTTTAAACAACTAGCCGATCTCAAGATCGGTTTTTTTGCGCGCGTAAAAACATAATTTGTAGGACAAGGTCATAAGTATAAAGGGAGAAATGGAGGGTGATAAAATATGGATTCTCCAATCCAATTACTTGAATACACGGACCAAGCAACAAAGCAAATGTTAGAAAATGTGAGGAAAAGGAAGAAAAAATTTGATAACGCTAAAATGTGGCACTACTTATCGGTATACGCAACTCTTTTCTTTGCCTTTATTTTCATTATTTATTTCAATTTAACCATCGTTAAACAGTATTCATACTCCTTTTTATCCATGTTATCTGCTTCATTAAATGATGCTGTGGCTGTGTTTTTAATCGGAATATCTGTTATTGGTTTTGGCGCAATGAATCTGTTGAAACAACAAAAGGAGAAGAAGGAAAAGGAGTACCAGGAATTAAGGTGTGAAATTGTCGATCGAAGCAAGGATTTATGGAAAAAAGAAGAGGAATGGAAGAACCGACACATTGTTTTTGAAATAATGAAAAAACAGTACGACATAAACCTTTATCACGAAAAAAAATAAGAAGCAGGCTTCAAACTGCTTCTTATTTCAATTAAAAAATTTTCTTTTTACCACGCTCTTCTTTTAATATTTCCACGGCTTCACGAAAACGCAAGGAGTGGATAATTTCTCGTTCACGTAAGAATCGCAGACTATCATTGATATCTGGGTCATCACTCAAGTTAATCAACCACTGGTAAGTAGCCCTTGCCTTTTCTTCTGCTGCAATATCCTCATATAAGTCAGCAATAGGGTCTCCTTTTGCAGTGATATAGGTGGCTGTAAAAGGAACGCCTGCAGCATTATGGTAGTATAAGGCGCTATCATGGTCTGCATAATGTGCCCCTAGTCCTGCTGCTTTCAATTGTTCCGGTGTGGCATCCTTTGTTAACTTGTATATTGGAACCAATATGCAACTAGGATAAAGTTTGATTTAAAGCACTTTATGAGGTGAAAGAGCGTGGAAAAGAAGAAAAAAGATGACATTGAGAAGGTGGCGATTTACAGTAGGAAATCAAGACCAGAGGAAACCGAACAAGTTCTAAAAAGACAAATAGCATCACTTATTGATCTGTGCGTAAAGAACAAATGGGATTATGAGGTTTTTCCAGAAGTCGGATCATCCCAAGAAATAAATCCTGAATTAGATAAGATGCTTAAAAAAGTTCAATCTTTTCATTTTGATGCTGTAGTTGTGACCGAGCACGCCAGGCTAGGAAGAAATGATGTGGTTAGGGCTAAAATTAAAGAAATTCTCGCTAATTATGCTGTAAAGCTTGTTACGCCAACTCAAATATTAGATCTTTCCACTCAAGAGGGTTCTTTGTATAGCGATATGCAAACACTTGTTGATAAACAAGAATATTTAAGTATAAAGAAAAGACTGATTAGGGGAAAAAGACAGTCGGCAAAAGAAGGAAATTGGGTAAGTGGTAGAACGCCTGTTGGTTATAGTTATAATCGAAAAACGAAGCGTTTAGAACCCAATGAAGATGCAACGATTATCAAAAGAATATTTTCTTTATATATACAAGGGTTTACAACTCCTGAGATAGAACGAATCTTTTTGTTTGAAGGAATCCTAACGCCGAATGGCGTTTACTGGGATAAAGCAAGAATTTCTAATGTTTTAAGCAATCCAGTTTATAAAGGGACAGCAATTTATGGGAAAACGAAAGCATCAAGAATTAGTAAAAAGCCTAGTGGCGGTCCCAGACAATTTAAAACTAAAATTGACGAACAAATTATAGTTGAAAATGCACATGAACCGATTATTTCACTTAAGGATTGGCAGAAAGCTGAAGCCATACGGAAAAGTAGGTTGACAAAGCCTCCGAGTGCCCGAATTGGGAAAAATTACTTTACTGGGCTGATCAAATGCGCTTTGTGTGGTCGGACGCACAGTTTTCAAAGAGCAAAACAAAAAACATTACGGATTGCTTCTTGTCAAACGAGGCACTACAGTGATAATGAGAATTATACAATGTGTCCAAACAAAGGGGTGAAGTATGATCTTTTTGAAACTGTTTTCTTTGCTACCTTTTCCCAATACGTTCATGAGTTAGATCGGCATATTGAATATATACAAAATAACATGAGTCGTAACAGAGTTGAACCTATTAATAAAAAACAACATTTTGAAGATACACTCAAAAAAATTGATCGTATGATTAAAAGGGTACAAAACGGCTATAGAACTGGTATTTATAATGACGAAGAAGCAGGAAATGAAATCAAACAATTAAGAAACCAAAGAGAAGTTGTTGAAAATCAATTAAAGGAATTAGATAATACATCGAATAACGAACAGTTGAGTGAATTACAAAAAATAGTCAACAATTTAAAAAGTGTTTTAAATGGAACCTCTCACTTAGAAACGAAGGAGATTAATCAATTATTTGCCGATGTTATAGATCATATTGAGTATAAAAGAGTCGGTGATCATCGTGCCAAAATCGAAATGAAAATACATTATTCCGTTTCTCCTCGTATTTCATAAAGATAAAGTTTGCGTGGGGAAGTTGATTAAGTGAGGGATAAAAGATGAAGGATATTATTGAAGGGACAGCGTACTCACTCGGTGTCAGACTAACAGACGAACAAATAGAAAAAAATAGATGCTCAGGCACATTTTTCGGAAGAGTATAAAGCGCTACTAAGGAAAATTGATGAATTAGTACGAGCAGCCAGATGTTTTTTTTGTGTAGTAATCTTGTTTAAGATATTTAACCTGTTCAGAAAGCTTTTGAATATTTATGGGCAAAACCCATTTACCAAATGATGAAAGTAGTGTATTCTTGTCCATACGGATATCCTTTACTATTGGATTTGGACAGGAACCACCTGACTTCTCCATTGTAAAGGATTTTTTGTTGCCTAAACTGGTAAATCTTGAATATTCCTAGTATTTTGAATTGACGTTTTTAATTAGTGCAACGCTAGTGACCTGCCATATTTATCAATAAACGCTATTATACGCTTCGTTCCATTGTTATTGTCTGAATAGCTTTGGTTTTCGTAACGACAGGCATGCCTTCGGAAGGATAAATAAGCTCTACCGGAGAGTCATGTATTAAGTATGAACTTCAAGTATTATTGGATCGTAAAAACAAATTAAAAGGTTTGTAAATATGCCCCTCAAAAAACAAAAAAGACCCTTCCTATTGCGAAGGGGCTACATACTGTTGAATTTTCCGGCTGGCCGTAGATTGGTCGATTTTCAGAGCCGATGCGACTTCTACAGTAGTGCTGAACTTTTTCGATGCCAATTGAACAAGTTGTTTTTCGACCATTTTCTTCGCTTCTTTGAGCGGGATAATCTCTGAAACTTGGATGGTTGACTGCTTGCTAACGGTCCGGATCGACGGCGGTAAATCTTCCGGTTGGATGACATCCGTATTTGTTAATATGCAGAGCTGCTCCACGAGATTCCGCAATTCCCGTACATTCCCGGGCCAATCGTATTGTTCTAACATTTGAATAGCATCGGCAGAGAAAAGTTTGTTAAAGCCGTATTCCAGATTCATTTTCAGGCAGTAATGGTTGAGCAGAGGACCGATTTCATCTCTTCGTTCACGAAGAGGCGGGACGATTAACGGAATGACATGCAATCGATAGTAAAGGTCGCTTCGAAACCTTCCGTGCTCCACCTCTTTGCCAAGATCCCTATTGGTTGCTGCGATAACCCGAATATCGAGTGGAATGGTTTTCGTGCCGCCGATTCTTGTTACAACCCTTTCCTGCAGTACACGTAACAGGCGGGTTTGAAGCTCATAGGGCAGTTCACCGATTTCATCCAAAAATAATGTACCCCCATTAGCCTGTTCAAATATTCCTGGTTTAGCCGAACGGCTTGCTCCGGTAAAAGAGCCTGGCTCATAGCCGAAAAACTCAGCTTCAATTAGTGCTTCAGGAATCGCCCCGCAATTCACGACAATAAACGGTTCATTTGACCTCCGGCTTTGTTTATGAATCTCTTTGACAACCAACTCTTTTCCGACCCCGGATTCCCCTGTGACGAGAACCGTAGAATCGACGCCTGCCACCCGGGAAATGAGGTCCTTTAGGTGTCTCATCTTATCACTTTGACTGATGAATGGTTTAGCGTCTTCATTTTGCATGCCCAACATTTCTCTTCGAAACAAATCCGTAAGCTCCAATATACTTCGAAACTCGTTCCTGAGCGCTTCAACACTACTGATATTTTTCGATTTAATGATAAACCGGCTCACATTTCCATCATCATCATGCATAGGCAAACCTTTATAAAGGAGACGTTCACCTGTACGTGTTGTAAAAATGAACTGTGGAATTCTGCCGGACTTCAATTCCATTGAAACAGCTGCGCCCCTGAATACATTTTTTCTTACCAGCTCAAAAACCGTTTTTCCTATCAATTCATCAGCCCTGCAATCGAAATTTCTCTCACAAGCCTGCTCGGAACTAAGTTCAACAATCCGAAAATCCGTATCGAGAATGGTAAAATCCGTTTCCATGATGGCGCTAAGATCGGTTTTCAAAGAAATATATTTGTGCTCCAGGTCGGAAAAGTTATTGACAAGAAGCTCCCGCGTGTAAATCCAACCGATTTCATGGTTACTATCATCTTGCAGAAGCAAAACGTCATAAGCGGCAAGCTGTTGCTTACAAAGGCTGTTCAGGTTTCCCACCTTGCTAGTGAGGCAGGGAAAAGCCAGTTGGCTCAACGTAATCTCCGGCCGAGCGACTTTTACGGTCTCCGGTAAAACGTATAAACCAATGTACGCGTTTTCATTTTCGTTATAGAGAAATATAGGTGCCACCGCAGTTGCCCAGTCTGCAGCCCGGTCATTTGGAAAGGCTGTTGTAATCGGGCGCAAAGAGGTTTCCAAAGCGAGCTTCATGAACTGACCCTCCCTTCATTATGTAAAAAAACATACTATTATGGAAATTATAATACAACTCAATCCCTTTGAAATATCCCCTTTTTGTTCATTTGGCATCATGTTTGTATGTTTTTTTACATACAAATTATTTTTTATTATCGCATGAAAGCCTTCATGAAGGCAAATTTTTAATTGGCATTAAAATTGCATTAAATAAATTCAGGTACAACAAGATGACAACAGCTATTTCAACTTTCTAACGTACCAAGGAAGGGATGATGCAGATTTAGTTAACGTGAGCTCCGTGGTGGCGAGCCGCTTGGACTCTCCGGGATGGAAAGCCGGCTTTTTAGGAATCGCTTACATTGCGGGTGCTGCAGATGCCTGATCCGGGCAAATGCAAACAGAAATGATTATTTGAAAAAGTGAAAATGGGGGAATGTACTTATGATTAACGAATCGACTCAAGTCCAAGAACTTCACGCCATGCCGGAAAGCCTTGGAGCGTTGATTGATGACAAAGCCGCTCTGTTGGGTGACAAGCCGGTGTGCGTCTTTTTTGATGAAGGTGTTTCCCTGACTTATCGTGAACTGGCCGAGTATTCGAGCCGACTCGCACATTCGCTGCTGCAAATCGGTGTTCGCAAGGGAACGCATGTCGCTGTAATGATCCCGAATTTGCCGGCCTTTCCGATTACCTGGCTGGCGTTAGCCAAGATCGGCGCAGTAATCGTACCGGTCAATGTCAGTTACAAGAGTGAAGAGTTCAGCTATGTACTCAACGATTCGGATACCCAGTTTCTGATCATTGATGAGAGCTGCCTTGAAACTTACCGTTCGATGTCGCGGAGGCCTGAGCTGCTGACGGATGATCGTGTGATTGTTCGGGGAGCAGGCGGAGAGTCAGCCTGGCACAACTGGGATCAGCTCTGCGCATCAGGGTCTCCGGAGTTTACGCCGCCAGAGGCGGTTACGAAGTCGGATCTTTGCAATATCCAGTATACATCGGGGACGACCGGTTTTCCAAAAGGTTGCATGCTGTCTCATCACTACTGGCTGCTGTTGGGCCACACTGGCTCTGCTGGCTCTGTGTTGAGAGGCCACTCGATAGAGAACATTCTTGTCACAAACCCGTTCTTTTACATGGGAGGCCAGTCTCACCTGATGTTGACTCTATTTTTTAATGGTACAGCCTATATCGCCCGTCGCTCCAGTACGAGCCGTTTTCTTGGCTGGGTACGCAGGTACAAGATTCATTACTGTTCCTTTCCGGAGATCGTTCTGAAAAATACACCGCCGTCACCTGCTGATACCGATAACGAACTGTGTTTCGTCAATGCTTACCTGTATAAGAGCGAGGCGCATTTCGAACTGGAGCGGCGCTTCAACGTTGTAGGGCGCGATTCCTTTGCGATGACCGAGATCGGCCTCGGGACCTTCGTACCGACGGAGGCAACTCATATGGTTGGTTCGGGTTCATGCGGCCTGGCGGCACCATTCCGGGAGCTTCAGGTTGTGAATGAAGATGGCCAGGAAGTCCCGAGGGGAGAAGTTGGAGAGCTGTGGGTAGCGGGCCCGGGCATGTTCTGGGGGTACTACAAGAAACCTGCTGCCAATGCGGAGTCTTTTCGTGGCAAGTGGTTCCGCACAGGCGACCTGGTGTACCAGGATGACAGCGGATACATCTACGTTGTCGGGCGAATTAAGGAAATGATCAAGCGGAGCGGTGAGAACATCTCTGCCCGAGAAGTGGAGGCGGTTCTGTGCGAGCACCCGGAAATTCTGGAGGCGGGTGCTGTGCCTGTACCGGATGAAATTCGCAATGAGGAAGTGAAAGCTTACGTAATCTTGCGCGAGGGACTGACAAAAGAAAAAGTAACACCTGAGCAGATCTTTGCGCACTGTGCTGCTAAACTGGCCAAGTTCAAGATCCCTCGTTATCTTGCCTATGTACAGGAGTTTCCCCGCACGCCATCCAACAAAATCGCAAAGAAACAACTAATCACGGCTTCGGGTGATTTACGCATCGGTGCTTACGATCGGATTGACGGGATCTGGCGGTAGTAAAGGGGATAACCGCATATATTTCCTTAAAACTCTTGTGAGAAAGGAAGTTGAGATTGAAACGCTTCTTAATAAAGCGAGTATTACAGGCTTTATGGGAACACATAAGGCTCAAAGGCAAGCAGGTCCGATTTACCAAGTAGGATGGTCTTACGCCGAGTTGGACGTAACAAAGCTGTAAAATGCCTTTCTAAGAAGCGTAAGGAAATTTTGGGGAAAGCCCAGGAGATATTAGTGGAGGAAGCGCCTTATACATATGCTTGGCAACCTCCTCTTATATTCGCTGCGCGAAAAAATGTGGAGTTCACTCCATCAAGTGGAATTATTAATGTCTATGAAATAAAGATCAAATAGCGAGATATTCAAATTTGACTTGAATGAGTTCAAAAATAGTTATATGGGAGGTATTGTCTTGAATCAAACAGAAGTTTTAATTGAGAGAGAAGGTTATATTGGCTATGTTACATTGAATCGTCCTGAAAAACTCAACGCGCTTACGATGAAGATGTATAGCTTGGTTCGGGATGCTATGGACGTTTTAGAAGATGACGATTCCATTCGAGTAATTATCTTGCGAGGCAAGGGAAAAGCTTTTTCTTCAGGTTATGATTTAAATGATCAGGGAGGAACAGACCACGTCGAAATCAGGCGAGTATTCGAGCGGATAGCCAATGCAGCCCGACACAAGATTTGGAGCCATCCGAAACCTACCATCGCCCAAATTCATGGTTATTGTCTTGGTGGAGCGCATGATTTGGCGCTTGCCTGCGACATTGCCATTGCCAGCGAGGATGCCAAACTAGGTGTTCCTGAAATAAAGTTTGGCGGGGGGGCAGCGTTTTTATTAATGCCGTGGGTGCTTGGTTTAAGAAAGACAAAAGAATTGCTTTTAACCGGGCAGACGATTAGCGGACATGAAGCGGCACAAATCGGATTGGTGAATTATGCCGTCCCGGCACAAGATTTGGAAAAGAAGGTTCTATCGATGGCAAAAGAGCTAGCTCTGATTCCAACCCCGGCCATGCAGCTGCAAAAGCGCGGCATTAATCGAGCCATTGAAATATCGGGTTTCACTGCCGCACAAGAGGTATGGCTGGATTCAATCACATTGGGGAGTCTGTGGCGATCTCCGGAGGGAGATGAATTCAATCGGATTGCCCGGGAGCAAGGGGTTAAGCATGCTCTGCGTTGGATGGAAGAAAGCTATTCCAAAAAGTAGGTGGAACCATGGATAATCGGCTGCTGGAAGTGAAAGATCTGAGGATCAACTTCCATACGGAAGAAGGGACCGTCCCTGCCATAAACGAGGTTAGCTTGCATATTAATAAAGGCGAAACGTTGAGGTTAGTAGGCGAGTCTGGCAGCGGCAAGAGCGTAACCTCACTATTCGTTATGCGACTCATTCCTACACCTCCGGGGCAAATAGCCGCTGGAAAAATTGTATTCCAAGGAGAAAATCTCGTTGAACTAAGCGAATCCGAAATGCAAAAAATCCGGGGAAATAAGATTTCGAGGATTTTCCAAGAGCCAATGACTTCCCTGAATCCGCTTTTGACATGCGGGGAACAAATATCAGAGTCCATACAGATTCATCAAGGCTTTAGAAAAAGCGATTGAATTGCTGAAATGGGTAGGGGTTCCTGCTCCCGAACGCAGAATAAATGAATATTCGCATCAACTCTCAGGCAGGTTGCGTCAAAGGGTGATGATAGCGATGCGGCTTTTCTGCAATCCTGGCCTTTTTATTGAACCAACAACTACATTAGATGTCACCATTCAGGCCCAAATTCTCGAATTGTTGAGGAATTTAAAAAAGGAACTGGGAATGTCCATTTTACTTATAACCCATGACTTGGGCGTAGTTGCCGAGATGGCCGACCGTGTTGCAGTGATGTACGCCGGAAAAATCGTGGAAGAAGGGGATGTAGTATCGCTTTTTAGAAACCCTTTGCATCCATACACCGAGGGGTTATTAAAGTCAGTTCTTCAATTGCATGTTGATCAAGACATTCTTTATAGCATCGAGGGGACTGTACTAATCCGCTAGACATGCCGCAAGGCTGCAGTTTTAGTGCCCGGTGGGCCTACGCCAAAGAAATTTGCTGCGAGAAAGAGGCGCCGCCGCTTGTCGAAATTAGCCCGGATCGACGTGTGTCCTGCTGGTTGCATGAAGAATTGAACAAGAGTAGGTGTGGTTCATGATCCATCAAGACATGATACTGAAGGTTAAAAATCTTAAGAAGCACTTTCCTGTCAAAAGCCGTTTTTTCTCAAAAGAGGTTGATTACCTGAAAGCTGTTTAACGGAATCAGTTTATCAGTTCAACGAGGCGAGACGTTAGGTTTGGTGGGCGAGTCGAGCTGCGGTAAAACCACTACAGGCAACTTAATCCTCCACCTTGTGGAAGCAACAGAGGGCGAGATTATCTTTGAAGGGAAAAATATTTTGAGGTTAAATCGCAAAGAGATGCGAGACTTGCGAAAAGACATCCAGGTTATTATTCAAGATCCATATTCTTCCCTGAATCCTCGTATGACGGTTGGTGAAATGATTGGCGAGCCATTAGAATTTCACGGAATTGCACGAGGAAAAAACAAAGAAAAAAGAGTGAAAGAACTATTCGAGCTTGTTGGACTGTCTTCCCATCATATGAGTCATTATCCGCATGAATTCTCGGGAGGACAGGGCTAGCGTATTGGCATCGCTCGGGCACTGGCGTTGAATCCAAAACTAATCATATGCGATGAGCCTGTTTCGGGACTGGATGTCTCTATTCAGGCTCAAATCCTGAATCTTTTATTACGGCTTCAAAAGGAACTCGGTATTACCTAATTCGAAGGATATGCTATGAATTTAAAAAGGGTTAGAAAATTTAAAACAATTCAAACCGAAGGGGGAGAAACAAATGCAAGTAGTTAAAGCAGTCGAAAAGGTTCATGAAACATCGTACGAGCCTGAAAAACCACCAAAAAAAGAAATATGGGGCTACGGCGTCGGAAATTTCGGACTTAATTCATCCTTTACTTTAACAGGCTCGTTTTTAACGTATTATTACACTGATTCTGCTGGTATTACTGCAGGAGCTGTTGGAACACTTATGCTCATTGCAAGGCTTTTTGATGGAGTTACAGACTTAGGCATGGGTGCAATTGTTGATAAAACGAAATCAAAACACGGAAAAGCTCGTCCTTGGATATTATGGGCGTCATTGCCTCTCGGATTATCCATCTTACTATTATTTACCGTTCCTAATTTAAGTAATTCAGGTAAGCTCATTTACGCTTATGTTACGTATTTAGCATTTATCCTGTTATATACGATGGTAGCAGTCCCATATAAAACGCTTTTAGCGATAATGACGCAAGATCAGCACAGTCGCTCACTAAGCAATATTAACTCCGCTATTTGGTACATGTTTGGTACGCTCATTGTTATGACGCTAGCTCAGCCGGTAGCCGGCAATTTTGGCTGGTCAACATTAGCCTCAGTTTTTGCTACATTAACTGTTTCTGCTTTATTTATTACGTTTCGAACGGTAAAAGAAAGAGTTTCTTCACCACTGAATGATGAAAATGGTATTCCGTTAAAACAACGATTAGGTGCGTTATTAAAAAACAAATATTGGTTTTTAATCACAATCATTTCTGTTTTCTCTCATATTATATTTGGGCTCGTTCAAGGTGGAGGTCTCTATTATGCGAAAGGGATATTAGGAAATGAAAACTTGTTTCCGTTTGTTGGTCTCACGCTTACCGGACCCATGGTTTTGGGCTTGTTTTTTATCGGACCACTCGTCAAAAGGTTTGGGAAGAGAAACATTGCTATATTTGGGTGGTTCGTGGCGGTAGTCGGCCAATTGATTAAAATGATTGATCCAACTGATTTAACTACGTTTTTAATCGGTTCCTCTTTGGCTGGACTAGGAGCAATGCCGTCTCTTGGCCTTATGGTGGCAATGATTAATGATACTGTTGAATATAGTGAATATAAGACTGGAATTCGGATGGAAGGTTTGTTAAATAGTGGTGCTAGCTTTGGGGCAAAAGTTGGCACAGGCCTAGGTTTGGCAATTATTGGATGGTTGTTAAGCTTTGGGGGATATGTAGGGAAAGCAGTAGAACAAACGCCATTGACAATTACTATGATAAAGGTAATCAACATTCATCTTCCAGTCGTGTTCGAACTACTCGTTATCATCTTACTTCTTTTCTTTAAAGTGGATAAAGAGTACCCAAAAATCTTAGCTGAGCTTCAAAGACGGAAAAGTGAAAAGCTGAACGAGTGACGCTAGGTTGAACTTTGACGAGAAAATCATTTTCCCGTACTTCAATCACTTTGTTCATAAGTTAGAAATCGATTGTAATTTCACGGTCGAATGGAATGTCGAAGAAGCACATCTAACGAATATTGAAAAATTAAGACAAATTGATGCAATAGACTAGTTACGGTAATTTCTAATTTTTTACTTTTAAAGACGTCTTACCTAGAGGCGTCTTTTTTACTTATTTGAGCATTTTGCACATTTTTTACATCAAGAGCCATAAGGCTTTCAAAGGCATAAAAAAGGACTTCACCCCTAATTTGTAGAATTTTGAAGTGACACAACCACAAAATCCATTAGGAGGAAGTCACTTTGTATATTCTACAAGAAAGTCTATTTTCCTTTGAGGAATTGCAAATATTAGAGTCAAAAGATAAATTGCCCATCTTTTTTAGTGTTCTTGACTTGCGGCCTTATGCGAAACACTTAAAAAGTTCATCACCGAAGGGCATTCTAGGGAAGGGATATTAAGGGCTCTTATGGCTGCCCCGCTGGAAGGCATCAGTACTTTTATCGGTCTGTATCATCGATTGGACAAAGATATACGTTTCCGTTATCAATGTGGCTTGGATATCAGTCGTCCTGCCCCATCCATCTCTACGCTTAGCCGGGTGTTTGCGGCACTGACCAAAACCGGACTGGCGATAAAAATTTCCAGGATCTTGTCCAGATTGCTCAGGTGGAAGGTGTGATTGATGGCAGACATCAAGCGCTTGATAGTGCCGGCATTGATGCCTATGAAAAGAAACAGCCTAAGAAGCGAAGTGAACTGACAGGCAACGCCAATTGGGGAGCGAAGTTTGATTCATTCGGCAATAAGATCACCTGGTTCGGTTACAAGATGCATCTTTCAGTAGATACGTTCAGTGAGTTGCCAATGGCCATCAAGGTGACCCCTGCTCATATGAATGATGGGGATATCGCTCCTCATTAATAGAGCAGGCAAAGAACTGCACGCTCGGCGACATCGAGTATCTGATTATGGATGCGGGGTACGACCAGCTTAAAAACTATGAATCCGCCAAAAGCATAGGGGCCCAAGGCATCATCCCGCTCAATTTGCGCAATGAAAAGGAGCCTCATGAAGGAATCGCCTCTAATGGAACCCCGCGCTGTTCAATGGGTTACGAAATGACCTATTGGGGAGCGGATCAGGACCAGCTTAAGTTTAGGTGTCCCCACGCAATCGGAAAAGTAGATTGCCCACTGGGCATGGCGGCCTGTTCATCCTCCAACTATGGAATGGTTGTAAAGGTGAATGTCACCAAGGATTTGCGCCGGTATTCCAATCCCCATCGCGACACCAAGCGTTGGAAAGAGCTTTACAACGAGAGGACTAGCGTAGAACGCTGTAACTCAAGGATGAAAAGCTATCTGACAGCCAACTCTTTACACGTATGGGGAATTGAAAAAGTGAAAACTCATATCTACCTGAATGCCATTGTATTATTGGTTTCAGCACTGGCTTTGGCAAAGCAAAACAAGAAACAACAAACTGCTTAAAAAATTTTCCGATCAAAAATTCTGCAAGTGTGCCCAAAAACGGATCTACGGGGCGAAATCTAAAACTAAATATACACAGAGCCGATTTTGTTCGGATTTTTTTTACATCTTTTTTTATGGAAAACTAATTTTGCAAAATGCTCATTTAAAGACCTCTTATTGTGTTTTACAACCCCCATTTAAATTCCATAAACCTCCATTTTATGAAAAATAATAAAGTGCTAAAATCGAGGTGGAGGATGGTTATTATGTTAAATAAACCAATTAAGCCAATGCTTGTACAACCTTCCAACAATATTCCTACTAATGCCGACTACATCCATCAGCTAAAGTTAGATGGTCATAGGGCCTTGTTCCACTATAGTAATGGAAAAATTAAGGTTTACACTCGTCATGGTAACGATTAACTATAGTAATATTTTAAGGGGATATTATGTCTATTATATGGGCATGTATTCTCTTTTTTAATATATTAAAATAGTTAAATGGGTCTGGGAAATTATGTCTACTATGTTTACTATATTATGTCTGGATGGGAGGTTAACCACTCATAAATTAAAAGTAATGTTCATTATTGAAAGCATGGGTGGAGAGGTGGAGAAGTAAATGAAGGTTCAAGAGATTTACTTAGAGAATAATGCCAAGAGATACATACTCGTAGATGGAGAGGGAATACCAGTTATTCCCGTCATGAAATACTTAAAGTATTTGGATACCACAGAAAAAAGTAAAAATACACACGCACTAAAACAATATTTTGTCTTCTTGAAACAAAATAACTTAGGCTACAAGATGATTAAATTAGAGGATTTGGTCGAGTTTATAGCATGGTTAAGAAATCCCCATGTAAATCTAAAAGCTACCCCTCTGTATTCTACAAAAGCAAGAAAGACAGAAAGTACAATAAATCTTATCCTTACTGCAATTACAGGGTTTTACAATTATTTATATCGCAATGAGAAAATGGATATAGCAGTGGAGGATATAGTTATGAAACAGGTTTTTACTGGGGGACTGAGGAAGTATAAAGATTTCCTTTACCATGTGAATAAAAATAAATCGGAGCAGAGGAACATTTTGAAAATTAAAAAGAAGAGGAGAAAAATTAAAACATTAACTAAAGAGGAAGTACGGGAATTAATCAAAGCAACTCACTAGCGTTGCATGAAATTTTTATTCAAAAGTCAAGCGATTTAACTCGTGGAATGAATTATATAAATGTTAAAAAACATCCCAATTTTCATTACATATATGCATAAAAAAACCTTATAATTAGGGTCTGGTAGTCCTGTCCAAATCCCTAACTATAAGGATAATCCATGGACAATAATACCATAAAAACTGTATTTAAGGAATACATACATCCATCCATTAGATTCAAAAGTGATACAAAAAATGATTGACCATGCCCAGATTGATAAATATGTCAAAAAGCTAGATGTGCTTACGTTTATGAATACATTTATCTATGCTCAGTTGAAGAATTTAGAAAAACTTCAGCGGATAAGTGATACGATAAAACGCAAGAAAACCGTCCAAAGACTGGTTGGCATAGAGAGCATAAGTAAATCACAGCTTTCGCGTAAAAATGGGGATATACCACACGAGATTTTCCAGGTTATCTTGCATCATTTAATTCAGAAGCTGCACCAAGTACTTGGTCCCAAAAAAACAGACCAAGTACTCGGAAAGCTTCATCTAATAGATTCATCAACCATTTCGATGTGTCTTAGCCAATATGAATGGGCAGATTTTCGAGAGACAAAATCGGGGATAAAGATGCATACCTCCATTGTCTTTTGCGATGGTATTTCTTACCCAAATAAAATGATCCTTACACCCGCGAGGCCTGCAGATGAAACGCAATTGGACGGATTAATTGTCGTGGATAAAAACGCCCTTCATGTATTTGACCGCGGTTATTTCAACTTTAAAAAGTTTGATGCCTATTGCGACGACGGTATTCGGTTTGTTACACGAATAAAATCCAACACGGTTATTCATGTCATCGAGGAATTGCCTGTTGACGCCTCTTCTCCTATTACACGGCATGCGGTCGTGAAAATCGGAAACATGAAACATCCGTTGCAATTAGTAGAAACAATAGACAGTGAAGGGATTTCCATTGTGTGTAATGATGCAAAGGTAAGTGCCCAGGAAATTAGTGATCTTTACCGAAACCGCTGGCAAATTGAACTGTTTTTTTCAAATGGATAAAGCAACATCTGGTTATCAAAAAGTTGTATGGAAAAAGTGAAAATGCCGTATACAATCAGATTTACCTAGCAATGATTACATTTTGCTTAACCCTTTTAATGAAAAGTCAATTAGGATTTAAAGGTACCTTACTGGAAATGCTTCACTGGGTTCGTGATTGTTGGTCAAAGCTCATGACCACCTTTATTTCCGAAGTATTCAAAGAGCCTGAACGATCATAGGTAGGCGAAGGCTAGAACACGAACGTATCTTTGAAGAAACCCTAGCACAATATGAATCAGGAGATGTTTGGCATTTAGATGATCTAACCTACGATCCAATCATTTAAAGTGTAAATAAAATTCAGAAAAAGGGATGAAGGACTACCTTTAAGCCCTGTTGTCCTTTTTTCTTTAATACAGCATAAATATTATCTGAAAATTCACTTAACTAGACCGAGGTCAAAATTTAAATGGTTGACTTCATAATTATTTTTTTATGCAACGCTAGTGAAAAATTGATAAGTCTTTCATCTCTGGCATTGCAACCAATAAAGGGAATGCGGCTATTGTGCAGTGTGTTTTAACATTAGCTCAACATTTGGATTTAAAAGTAGTTGCTGAGGGGGTAGAAACAAAAGCGGAGCTGGAGTTTTTATTGGGTACTACTTGTAGTTATGCACAAGGCTATTATATTGGTTACCCCATGACAACAGAAAAATTTGAAAGAAAGCTCCTAAGTCTAAAGCAATCTTCAAGTGGAGGAGTATAAAGATCAAAGAGGGCGAAACTGCCCCCCTGCATGGTATACATAGGTAGTGGCGGAAAGCACTGTGATTTCAAGCTATCCCAACTAAGAGGAAGATCAACTATCCCTAGAATATCTTCTTTCTATCCCGCTCCTCCTTCAAAATTTCTACCGCTTCACGGAAGCGTTGGGAATGAATGATTTCCCGTTCTCTTAAAAAACGCAATCCGTCATTCAGGTCCGGATCGTCGCTCATGTTAATGATCCATTGGTACGTAGCGCGAGCTTTTTCTTCAGCGGCTATATCCTCATATAAATCGGCGATTGGATCGCCCTTGGCCTGGATATAGGTCGCTGTCCATGGATTACCAGCAGCATTATTGTAGAACAAGGCTTTTTCGTGATTTGCATAATGAGCTCCCAGGCCTGCTTCCTTCATTTGTTCAGGAGTGGCATCTTTTGTTAATTTATACACCATTGTGGCGATCATTTCGAGATGGGCAAATTCCTCAGTTCCAATATCTGTTAGAAGACCAATTACTTTATCGGGAATCGTATATCTTTGATTTAAGTATCTAAGTGCAGCCGCTAGCTCTCCATCAGCACCGCCATATTGTTCGATTAAATATTTTGCCAGTGTTGGGTTACACGTACTGACGCGAACAGGATATTGTAATTTTTTTTCATAAACCCACATTAATTTCGCCCCCTCCTAATTAAGCTTCGAAAATTATCTAGCTCCAGCACCAGGTGCTTCCGCTTTTAGACTTGCCAAGGCCATGGGGTATCATCCCAATTCCAAGGATAACCAGAGTAACTATTTCCAAATTGCATTAGGGGACCAAATTGGCTTTCAAATTCCTTTTTTAATCGTTTTCTTTCTTTGACATAATGATTGAATTGATGGATGGCCTCGAGGTCATCATTATGTGTATCTAAGTATAGGGTTAACTCTACTAACACAAAGTCGACGGCTTGAAGCTGTTCCATCATTTGATAATATTCTGCAGGTACCTGTTTCATGTAGGAAGTCCCCCTTTGGATATCTCAAAAGGGTTATAGTACGGATCATAAAGGTCTTTCCATAGCGTACCGGCTCTTAATGCTTCAAGGGGTGTAAATTGTGGAAGATTTGGTGGTTGAAATCCCATATATAAATGAGGTGGGGTGGAATAAGTTTTTGTAGTTATTGGTTTACAAGGGTCAAACGGACTCGCATAAGGTTGATATGATTTATGATGAGTATTCATAGTAACCCTCCCTAGATTCAACATCAATTAATCATATGAAATATTTCTTGTTACATGACATAAATCTTTAATATATTAAAGGGTTTTTTCAGGTTCTGTCGAAGTATAATGGAGAAGTAAGGATTATTACTATGAGGTGATGGGAATTGTTTGTAAAAAATATCATGATACCCAAGCATGAAAGTTTTACTGTACAAGCGGATGTAACACTAAAAGATGCTTTGAAATTATTAGAAACGCATCAAATCGATGGATTACCTGTTTTACAAGGAGATAAGTATGTAGGGGTTGCTACTAGATATAACATTTATGAAGCCTACTTTCTTTCCAATCAACAAAAAGAGGAATATCTAACGTCAACTTTCGTTAAAGATGTGGCTACACATAAAGATAAGGTTTTACTTGGCGGAGAATTATTCGAGAGAACACTTCTAGATTTGAAGGATTTCCCTTTATTAGCTGTTGTCGATGCAAACAAAAACTTTCTTGGGGTTGTCACACGTTCTGATGTGATCAGTTCATTCGAAAGTGCGTTTGGTGTAAATCGTCCGGGTGTAAGGATTGCTTTTACATCAGTTGAAACGGAAGGACGAATTGCCCGCCTATCGGAAATTGCTCATCAATTCCATGAACACATCATTTCTCTTGTAACCTTCGATGAAACAGATAAACTAGTGCGCAGAATTGTTATGAAGATTGAAAAGAAAGATAATATAGACAGGTTTACCAAGAAACTCGAGGAGCATGGATTTCGTATTTTGAGTATTCAAGAGGACGAGTAAAGTAGATTAGAGTAAGATTGATTTGATTTTCCTTCTCATACATTGTATGGGAGGGATTTTTTGTTTTATGATATGATTTCTTTAGGACTTAAGAAGAAAAAGGGGAAAAGAGAAAATGAATTTGTTATGGGTTGGGCTTATTATTTTTGGAGGGGGACTCCTCCTGCTTTTATATATGGTACGAGAAGCATTTTTAGATAAAGTAGTGGAACATGAATTGTTCTTTTCAGATTTTCCAGCCACATTTGGCAGGGTGACTATTTTCTTTATTTCGGATATTCATAGGAGAACTATTTCAGATATGGTAATTCATGACGTAAAAGGGAAGGCTGATTTCGTTGTCGTCGGAGGTGATTTAACTGAGAAAGGTGTTCCTTTTGAAAAGGTGAAAATAAATTTATTGAAATTAAAGCAAATTGGTCCCGTTTATTTTGTTTGGGGTAACAATGATTATGAAGTAGATTTTCGTAAGTTGGATGCCATTTTCCACGATTTGGGTATAAAGGTATTAGATAATACTGCGGTGACATTTGAGTCAGAGGTCGGGGAAAAATTATGTTTACTTGGTGTGGATGACTTGAGTCAGGATCGTGATCGGCTTGATTTAGCGCTTTTTGATGCGGAGAAGAATAGTTTCAAAATAGCAGCCAGCCATCTTCCAACAATCACAAATAAGATTCTTCCTGAACACCAAATTCGCTTAGTCTTAAGCGGACATACTCATGGGGGACAGATCCATATCTTCGGATATAGTCCATATGAAAGAGGAGGAATAAAAAAATTGGCTAACACAGTTCTTTTCATTAGCAATGGTTATGGAACTACCGCCCTGCCATTAAGGCTAGGCGCTCCTGCAGAATCGCATCTTATCACTCTTAGGAGAGAAACAGAAAAGTCAGGATGATGTAGACAATTCACCAATAGAACCCTAGGGCCATACACTGAGAACAAGAGTTATGTCACGGCAGGGGGCAAAAGCATGCGCTTAGAACGCTTAACGGCCAATAAAATTAAAATTTTTTTAACCTCTGATGATTTGTTTGAAAGAGGGCTTTCCAAAGAAGATATTTGGAAGGATTCGAGTAAATGGAATCAGCTCTTTCATGATATGCTTGAAGAGGCAAGTGAGGAATTTGATGTTGATATTCAGGGTTCTGTTGCAGTTGAAATTTTCTCCCTTCAGGCACAAGGGATGATTTTGATTATTACGGTAGACGAAGTAAAAGAAGATGAAGAGTTACTCTATGATGGGTACATTGAAATGCAGGTAAGGGTTGAAGGCTGTGAATACCTCTTGTACGAGTTTGAGGAATTTGAGGATATAATCGGACTTTCAAAAAGGCTAGCCTATATAGACATATTTGGTGGAAGCTTATATTCATTCCAAAACCGTTATTACCTTTTGATGGACCAGGTAGATGCAGCTAACAAAGAAAAGGCAGCATGCATTTTATCAGAATTTGGTAACCCCTCTATTTTAAGTCCATTTGTACTTGCTGAATATGGGAAACCAATCCTCGAACATACAACAGTGGAAACCGTCCTTCATTTTTTTAAGTGATGGAAGAAGATCATATGGGTCAAATTAGGGGGCATAGCCCCTTTTATCTATTTTTATAGATTTTTGCTGTCATTGTATCGTAACAAATACCTTTTGAAATATTAATGACAACGTTTACATAAGGGTGCTGAATAATAAATAAATGTGTGTTTTTCTTCTTGCATAAATCAATTAAACGTGTATACTTGTGACTGAAAGCGGACAACATTCGTAAAAGAGATTTCTTAGGAGGATTACAAATGGTAGCCGAAAATGGTACAGAAAAGACTAATCAAGTGGAAA
>Ga0213822_1000721_pt1 | contig 23173 bp, 31 predicted proteins | sample MC6MC0908MG_FD_179872 | JGI IMG/M metagenome (GOLD analysis project Ga0213822, IMG submission 179872) | Enriched soil aggregate microbial communities from Iowa State University, Ames, United States - MC6-MC0908-MG | ecosystem: Environmental > Terrestrial > Soil > Unclassified | place: USA: Iowa...
TAGGGGCTCATAGTGCCCGTTATCGCATTGGTACCTAGAATTCGGTCACAATAAAGGGATTATAGTGCCCATTATTAAGTTGGAACCGGGAATTCTGTCACAATAAAGGGAATAGTACCTTTTATCGCAATGAAACCTCGTTTACGGTCACTATAAAGGAGGCTTTTAGTTCAGATTAATACCATTGGTTATTGTTTAATCTGAACTATACATACATTTTCACTGCTCTTTTCCATTAGGTAAATAACCTCCTAGGTTCACCAAATAAGCACCTCATTTTACCCCAATATTTCCTTCATTATTTCATTTACAGTGTTTGATTCATATAATGATTGAAATGTATTTTCGAGGTGAAATCATGGATTTAAAAATCGTTAGGACAAAAATGAACGAAGCGGAAGCATTGTTAAAAATCCAAAAAGAGGCCTTTCATTCCGACTTTAAAAAGTATAAGGATTATGACACAAGTCCTGCTGCAGAACCATTAGATTTTTTCAAGTATAAAATAAATCATTCTTTTCATTACACCATTTTCCTTAATGGAAAAATTGCTGGTGGTATTTGTATCGTGAAAATAACGGATACACATTATCGCTTGGTTCGAATCTTTCTCAGCCCCAACCTTCAAAATCGAGGATTAGGCAGCAAAATCCTTACTCAAATGGAAAGCAAATTCCCACAAGCAAAGGAATGGAGCTTAGACACTCCTAAGGATAATGAGCGGACTCGCCATTTTTACGAAAAATTCGGCTATAAAAAAACGAAGGAAAATAAAATTAATAATCGATTAACATTAATAGAATACGAAAAAAAGATATAATTTTTTAGAAAGAGATAAATCCACCCTTAGGTTTTGGTGGATTTATACATAATGTTTGGATTTTAATAGGTGATTTATTTAAGTATTTCTCTAAAGTCCTTTCCTTTTTGTACATAGTGCTCGCTTGACATTTGGAGCAACTGTAAATCTTTTTCAGATAGCTCGCGGACGACTTTCCCTGGTGAACCTAACACGAGGGAACGGGGCGGTATCTTAATTCCTCCTGCCAGCAGCGTATTAGCGCCAATAATACATTCCTCTCCAACTTCCACGTTATCTAAAAGCGTGGACCCCATTCCAACAATAGAACATCTGCCAACCTTACAGCCATGCAAAATAACATTATGGCCTATCGTCACATCGTCCTCAATGATAACAGGAAATCCTTCATATAAATGAATAGTGGAATTATCTTGGATACTGCATCTTTCACCAATGCTAATCTGACCGTCGTCAGCACGTACCACCGCATTAAACCAAACCGTTGAATCCTTTCCAATCTGGACATCACCAATTAAATATGCACCAGGTGCGACAAAAACAGATTCATGAATCGAAGGGGATTTCCCATTGTAAGGAATCTTCATTACGAAACCTCTCCTTTTATTATCAGAATAATCTTATTTTTACATCATTATAGCACCTAGCTGTTTGTAAATGTAATTGAATTAAAGAAATTAAACATGTAAGTAATAGTGGCAAAAGGAGCAATAGTGGCAACGGTGTCAGGCACCACCCAAATGAAAGCGCTTTATAATTAACAAAATAGTTAAAATAGTCAAAAAATATTGACAGGTTAATTTTTCGGTGGTACCCTTATTTAAAATTAAATATGAATCGATAACGAGAAGAGTAGGGTATGTTCTTTGTTCCACAGAGAGTCGACGGTTGGTGGGAGTCGACAACAGGGCTATCTGAAAATCATCTCTGAGGTGTATAGCTGAACGGTGTAAGTAAGCTGTACCGGAATGTCCGCCGTTATTAGGGAACCCGTACAGAAAATGGTACGTTGATCGAGAGCCGCAGTTTCTATTTTGAAATTGCGGAAGTAGGGTGGTATCGCGAGCTAACTCGTCCCTATTCCTTTAGGGGCGGGTTTTTTGTTGTTTATAAAACCTTAAAGATTATTTGTTTTGAGACGAATTGGATTGAAAATGTCCTAAAAACGGAAGAAAAACTAAGGAGGAATTTGAAAATGAGTCAACAAATCGATAAAAAAGTGTTTAATGTGGAGGATATTATCATTGCAAGTCATACCATAAAGGATGAGATTTCGCCAACACCTCTGCAATACAATCACTTATTGTCGGAACGATACGGCTGTCATGTTTATTTAAAACGGGAGGATTTGCAAAGCGTCCGTTCGTTTAAGATCCGTGGTGCTTATAACCGGATCAAAAAGCTAAATAACGATGAGCTTCAGAATGGCATTATCTGTGCGAGCGCCGGCAATCATGCACAAGGGGTGGCCTATTCCTGTCACCTTTTAAACATTCATGGCAAGATCTTTATGCCGAGTACAACGCCAAAACAAAAAGTGAATCAAGTTAAATTTTGGGGCAAGAATAGCGTTGAGATTGTATTAATTGGTGATACATTTGATGATGCCTATGAAAAAGCAAGGGAATGCAGCCAGTCTGAAAATCGTACATTTATCCACCCGTTTGATGATTTCGATGTAATTGCCGGCCAAGGGACCGTTGCAGTTGAATTGCTGAATGATTGTCCTGAAAAAATTGATTTTCTATTTGCCGCAATTGGCGGCGGTGGCCTCATGGCTGGAGTTGGAACATATTTAAGACATTTTTCACCAACAACGAAGTTAATCGGTGTGGAGCCTTATGGAGCACCGGGTATGAAGGAATCGATTTTAAAAGGGGAAGTGACCTCACTTAAGGATATTGATCCATTCGTTGATGGTGCTGCTGTAAAAACGGTAGGCTCAAAAACGTTTACGATTTGCAAAGAAATTGTTGACGATATTATTGTCGTTCCAGAGGGTAAGGTCTGCACCACGCTCTTATCCTTGTATAACGAAAATGCTATTGTTGTGGAACCGACAGGAGCCCTTTCCGTTGCTGCATTAGATACATATGCAGACGAAATTAAAGGAAAAACGGTTGTCTGTATCGTCAGCGGCGGCAACAATGACATTGGACGGATGCAGGAAATTAAAGAGCGCTCGAAGCTTTATGAAGGACTGCAGCACTATTTTATTGTTCAGTTCCCGCAGCGTCCGGGGGCATTACGTGAATTTCTCTTTGATGTTCTTGGACCCAATGATGATATTAGCCATTTTGAATATACGAAAAAAAATAATCGAGAGACGGGGCCGGCATTGGTTGGTATCGAATTGAAGGATAAGGGGGATTACCTTCCATTAATGGAACGGATTATGGCTAAAGGATTTTTACACCGTGAAGTAAATAAAGATAGCACACTGTTTCAGATGCTTGTATAGAAGAAAGGGACCATCCAAGTAAGGAATGGTCCTTTTTCATGTTTTTCCTACTTTATACTCTTTTTTTTAATATAGGATACTTAACAAATGAAACATTTATTGTATAATAAAATCTGTGAATAAAAAGCAGCATTTTAGAAAGTGTTGTTCTTCAGTTAATATAAAGTGTCACGAATTCTAAATTGTTATGTTGAAAAAGTATTGAAGAACCAACTTTTTTGATTATAATAATTTGTGTAGATTCAAAGTGGAAAGAGAGTGTTCATAATGGGACGTAAATGGAACAATATTAAAGAAAAGAAAGCTTCAAAGGACGCAAATACGAGTCGTATTTATGCAAAATTTGGAGTTGAAATTTATGTAGCCGCAAGGCAGGGTGAACCAAACCCAGAATCAAATCAGGCATTAAAATTTGTTCTTGAGCGTGCAAAGACATACAATGTCCCAAGACATATTATTGATCGTGCGATTGAAAAAGCAAAAGGCGGTTCAGAAGAAAGCTATACTGAGTTACGTTATGAAGGTTTTGGACCTAATGGATCAATGGTCATCGTCGATGCGCTGACAAATAACGTGAACCGTACCGCATCAGATGTCCGTGCTGCATTTGGTAAAAACGGCGGAAATATGGGAGTTAGTGGTTCTGTTGCGTACATGTTTGACGCAACAGCGGTCATCGGTGTGGAAGGAAAATCAGCTGATGAAGTGCTTGAACTACTAATGGAAGCGGATGTCGATGTCCGTGACATCATTGAAGAAGAGGATTCTGTGATCGTCTATGCCGAACCAGACCAATTCCATTCTGTACAGGAAGCATTCAAGCAAGCGGGAATCAATGAATTTACCGTTGCCGAATTAACGATGCTCCCACAAAATGAAATCACGCTTCCAGAAGATGGACTTGCAAAATTTGAAAAAATGATTGATGTATTAGAAGAATTAGAAGATGTGCAGCAAGTGTACCATAATGTAGATTTAGGTGAATAAAAAAAATTAAGCAGGCCACCCGGTCTGCTTAATTTTTTTGTAAAGTAAATGTTAAAAAGAACTATCTTTTTGCAGTCGATAAAATAAAAATGGTGGCAATGATTGAAAAAGAACCAATCCACTCAGCAGGTGCAAAGGAGACATGAAGCCATACTACAGCCAAAAAGGCAGCTGATAATGGTTCAACACAGGCTAGCAGACTTGCTTCGGAGGCGTGGATGTATTTCAAGCTCTCCATAAAGCAAAAAAAGGCAATTAACGTGCCAAATACGACGACAAGAACAACGGCCAAAAAGGATGTCAGGTTCCAATCACCTTGAAAATTCCAAGGAGGATGGATGAAACTAAAGCCGATCCCGCCAATTGTCATACCCCATCCAACTGTCATCAGTGATCCCCATTTAGACAGCAAACTACCTGGATAAAGCGTATAAAAAGCGAGGGCAAAAGCAGAAAGAATTCCCCAGATAAATGCCGAACCCGAAATGGAAAGCGAATGGATATTTCCTTTTGTTACAAGAAGAAAGGTTCCAAAAAGGGCCAGGATAATTGCGATTACTTCTTGTTTTGCAGGTAATGATTTTGTCCGAATGCATAAATAGCATACGATGATGACTGGCGCCAAATACTGTAGAACTGTTGCGGTGGCTGCATTTCCATGTTCAATAGCAGCAAAATAAGTATATTGAACGCCGAACATCCCAATGATTCCAAATATGATGAGGCGGTAGACATCTTGTTTATTTTTCCAAACGATCCAAATTTTTTGTTTCCCGACAAATTGAGAAAACAGTAATAAACCAATCCCTGAAAAAATTAGCCTGGTTACTACTAGCCAGTTCGTGCTAAATCCTTGCTGATGAAACAGGTATTGGGCCACGGTCCCGGAAACTCCCCAAAAAGTTGCTGCTATTAGTACTAAAATAATTCCTTTTGCCCTTGGGTATGGCAAAACCGCACCTTGCGCATTCATGTAATCCCTCCATAACAATGCAATGCTAAAAGCTTTTTTCTATAAATATACCAAAAATTATAACACTTTTAGATTGCTGGTTTTATAGTTATTTAAAAAATACAAAGTACTTAACCACTTTTTAACTGAATTGGAGGAATATGAACAAGAAATAGAGAATTATGAAAATAAAAGTACCCAACTAGAAAGGAGATCAAAATATATGTCATTTAAAAAAGATGGAAATGATCAATCGGTAAATCAAAAATCGAATGATTACAATTTAGATGAGGAAATAAAAAATCATCCTGGATTTGGTAAGCCACTACCTTCTCATCTATTCTCCGGCGATATTTACGCCAATTTTACCAAGACTGCTAAAGAGGCGGGGTACTTACCGCCATTTATAGAATTACAAAAAGAAATAAGGCATGAGATAGCGAAAGCAATGAAATTAAAGGGTGACGATACTAAAGAATCGGCAGCAAAGAACATGATTGATGAAATTAATAAGAAAATCCAAAAGTATAACACCATTTGTCCACCCATGATGCAAAAAGGAAGGATTAATTTTGATAGTATCGAAAATCAATATATAAATTGGGAATAAGCTAGGATTAGTATATTATTCACTAGCAGTTATCTAACCATCTGCTAGCTGTTTGCTTTTCTATTGCTAGAGGAGTATACCGTCATTGGAAGATTTCAATAAGGGGGCTTGCTAATAGAATTGGTGTTTAATACAAGCCGCTTTATCGCTTAATCCCTTTACCGTATGTTATTATACAATATAATACATATGGAAAGGATGAAAAAGGTGTCATTAGTAAGTGTAAAAGCCCATTTCAAACAATGGAATCGCGATGAAGATGTAATGGAATTTGAGACTTCAAGTGCTACTGTTAACGAAGCTGCGGAAACAATTGGGGTGTTGCCAGCAAGGATTGCCAAAACAATATCCTTTAGGGGCTCAGAGGAAAAAGCCATTCTGATTGTTGCTGCTGGTGATGCCAAGGTTGATAACAAGAAATTTCGGCAGAGATTTGGTTTCAAACCTCGGATGCTCACTCCTGATGAAGTGCTCGAGCAAACAGGCCATGCCATCGGCGGGGTTTGCCCCTTTGGTTTGAAAAATGATCTTGAGGTTTACCTTGATGTCTCCATGAAACGATTCGAGACCGTATTCCCCGCCTGCGGCAGTACGAACTCTGCTATCGAGTTAACCAAGGATGAGTTATTTCAATATTCTTCTGCCATTGACTGGGTGGATGTGTGTAAAGGATGGGAAGAAGAACAAATTCTGTCCAACGTTAGTCAACAACTTGAAGTTTAACATAAAAAGGATAAAGAATCTTTTATATAAAAGATTCTTTATCCTTTTTAATTACATTGCCATTTCTCCATTGTCATAATTTAATTGCCATTCAATACCAAACTTATCTTTTACTTGCCCATAGCATTTGCTCCAGAAGGTTTCTTGCAGTTCCATAACAACAGTACCGCCTTCTTTTAATTTGTCATAATAAGATATAATTTTATCCTTGTTTTGATTTACGATCGCTAGGCTAATATTATTTCCTTCAATAAAAGGCATGCCAGGAAAAACATCAGAAAACATGACATTGCTTCCATCAATGTCAAGACGTGCATGCATGACCAAATTTTTTGCTTCCTCTGGAAGCGGATAATCTGGATTTTGCGGCGATTCACCAAAAGTCATAATTTTTGGTTTTTCTGTTTCGAAAACTTGGGCATAGAACTCCACTGCTTCGCGCGTGTTCCCATTAAAATTCAAATAAACATCAACAGACATATTTTTACCTCCGATGCTTTTTAATGTTAAACAAGTATAATTATACCATTCTGTTTTAGATATTTTCAAATTCAAATAAAACGAATGAATGTGTATACTATCATCTCGGTGTTAACGGCTTAACTGAAATGGCAGGGGAATAGCTCGTAAAAATACAGCCCTCTAAATGATTGGAATTTAACAATCCTAGATTGAGAGCTGCTTTTATTTTTAAATCATCCGGTTTTTTAACTATCTGAATAAGATCATTCATCTGTAACTCTTCTAATCTTTTAATCGTTTCTTCATCATTATATTTTTCCGTTTTTCGAATTTGCCTTTGCAGCTTGTAACCGCTTATCGTAATTTCCCCTTTATGATTTGAACCTACTAGATTATTAAAATAGGTTTGAAAAACATGCTTTAATTGATTCATTTCCAATTCAATTTCTTTTTTTTGTTTATTCAGCTCGTAATACCTGACTAACAACTCACCTGTTATTAAGGACTCATTATTATTTAACAATATCCTCGCCTCCCTACGAACGTATATTCCATTTTATGATTATTAGGTGGAAAATATAACCTTGAAAAAATTATTGTTAATGGTTGGTTTGTGAACATGGAAAGGGATTTAGCGTATTTATAGCAAAATATAGGAGAAATAAAATTTAGAGGTCCCTTATGTACCACAAATTCAGACAAATTTTTAATTAATATACGGAAAATTAGGAAACCTCATCTCTACATAAATTTTAAAGAAGTGATATCTACGGATAATCAGGTTAACACTACCAGCGACTACTAAATGGTGTCATGCACCACATAAAAAGACACCAAAAAAGAGGGGGAACAAAAAGGCACCATTAAACAGTTGCTTTCTTCACAATATAATGGCAAGCTTAAGTATGATTAAAAACTACTTTGGAAAGAACTTTATAGGTGATTAATATGATTGAGGTAAAAACATCGAAGCTTAGTGATGGGGATTTAAATAGAGGAGTATTTGCAACCTGTGATATAGCAAAAGGGGAGCTTATTCATGAAGCACCTGTTATTCCTTACCCTAATGAGGAGCATGTTCATATTGAAAAAACATTGCTGGCTGACTATGCATTTGAGTACGGCATAAACCACACGGCGCTTCTCTTAGGATATGGCATGCTATTTAACCATTCCTATCAGCCAAATGCCATTTATGAGATTAACTTTCCGAATCACACGTTTGACTTCTATGCATACAGGGATATAAAAGCAGGTGAAGAAATCCTAATCAACTATAATGGTGACGTGGATGACGATGAACCGCTTTGGTTTCATAAAGAGGAAATAAATCCTGACCAAAATGAATAAATAAAAAAAGGATAGATGAAGGCAGTTATCTGCTTATCTATCCTTTTTTCATGGAGTTGTATAGGGAGGTTTCAATGTCAGCAACGATGTCAAGGATTATTTAATAAATGTGGAAAGGGTCTACCAAATAATTTTTTAAAAAAACACTTGCAAATTGTAATTATTACGATTTATTATTAGAAAGTAAATTAAACATGTGCTAAATTTTTTTGGAATTTAAATCGTAATGATTATGATTTACTGAATACGAAATATTATTTAGATTCCAATGTGAAAAAATTAGACGAGGAGATGTCATGATGAGAAGTAACCAAATTCCTGTCACTGTATTGAGTGGCTACCTAGGTTCTGGAAAGACTACACTGCTAAATCATATCTTGGAAAACCGTGAGGATAAAAAGGTTGCAGTAATCGTGAATGATATGAGTGAAGTAAATATTGATGCCATGCTTGTAAAACAGGGAGGATTTTCTCGAACAGATGAAAAACTGGTAGAGCTGCAGAATGGTTGTATTTGCTGCACCTTAAGAGAAGATTTGATTATCGAAGTGGAAAAACTTGCTGCCAAAGGTGATATTGATTACATCGTAATTGAATCAACTGGTATCAGTGAACCTGTACCGGTAGCTCAGACCTTTACATATGTAGATGAAAATTTAGGCATCGACCTGTCAAAGTTTTGTCGATTAGATACGATGGTTACCGTTGTAGATGCCAAACGTTTTTGGAATGATTTTTCATCAGGTGAGAGCTTAATTGATCGGAAGCAAGCATCTGATGAAAATGATACAAGAGAAGTGGTCGATTTACTGATTGATCAAATCGAGTTTGCCAATGTAATCTTGTTAAATAAAATCGACCTCGTTAACAACGAGGATGTAAGTGAATTAAAGGCAGTCATTCATAAGTTAAATCCTGATGCTCGTATCTTTGAAACGGACCATTCTATGATCCCATTGAATGAAGTTTTGGATACAAACCTGTTTGACTTTGAAAAAGCAAGTCAAGGAGCAGGTTGGATAAAGGAATTGAATGAGGAGCACATTCCGGAAACAGAGGAATATGGTATCTCTTCGTTTGTTTACAGAAGGAAAAAGCCATTTCACCCTGAGCGCTTGATGAAGTGGTTGGAAAATTGGCCAGTTGAAGTGGTCCGGGCTAAGGGATTTATTTGGCTGGCATCACGAAACAATATCGCTTGCCTTATTTCGCAAGCTGGTCCATCGATCACCTTCCAGGGAGCAGGAGAATGGATTGCTTCCTATTCAAAGGAAGAGCAGGAGCAAATATTGAAAGAAGAGCCGGAATTGCTGACACGTTGGGATGAAACCTATGGAGACCGTATAACAGAACTCGTGTTGATCGGAATTAAAATGAATCAAGAAGATATCAGGCGTTCACTTGATCAATGTCTGTTGACAGATGAGGAGTTATTACAAGACTGGACTTTGTTCAAAGATCCGCTGCCGGTGTTTACAGAAGCAATTATAAATTAATTATCGGAGGATGAAAAAATGAGAGTAAATATAATGTTAGCTTGTACTGAAACGGGAGATCGAAATTATATAACAACGAAAAATAAGCGAACACACCCTGAGCGACTCGAATTGAAAAAGTATTGCCCACGGTTAAAGAGACACACTTTGCATAGAGAAACAAAGTAACGGGATTAGAGAATTGAGCGATTTCTGGGTTTTAAATCGTAATTATTTCGACTTAAAACTAATGAGGGAGAGAGAAACTTGAAATACAATAAACTAACGACAATATTAAAGACTGGCATTGTAACGATTGGATGTTTGACTTTCATATCTGGATGCAGTTCAAAGGAAACAGCAAATGGAGAAAATAACAAAACTTCTAAAGATAAAAAGATTCATGTCGTTACTACTTTTTATCCAATGTATGAATTCACGAAAAGTATTGCAGGAGACCAAGCAACAGTTGATCTATTAATTCCTGCAAATTCAGAGCCCCATGAGTGGGAACCTTCACCAAAGGATATGGCTAACATTCAGAGTGCTGATATTCTCGTGTATAATAGTCCATTTTTTGAGACTTGGGTACCAAAAGTTGAGGACTCACTCGGGAAAAATAAAAAACCTTTATTTGTTAACGCAAGTGAGGGTATAACTTTAATGGAAGGGACTGTTAAAGAAGAGCATGACGGAAATGCAGATGGGAAAGAACATGACCACGATCATGCCATGGACCCTCATGTGTGGCTCAGCCCGGTGATTGCTCAAAAAGAAGTCGAAACGTTAACAGCAGCAATTGTGAAAAAGGATCCAAAAAATAAAGAAATTTACGAGAAAAATAGTAAGGAATACATTCAACAACTTAAGAATCTTGACCAAAGTTATCGGGATAGCCTGAAAGGATATGTGGGCAAAGAAATCATTACTCAACACGCAGCCTTTGGTTATTTGACGAAGGAATATGGTCTTAAGCAGGTACCGATTGCCGGACTATCCCCGGAAGAGGAACCAAGCCCGGCCAGATTAGCGGAGCTTAAAACCTTTGCAAAAGAACATAATCTTCACACTATTTATTTTGAAGAGCTGGCTTCCCCAAAAGTAGCTCAAACACTTGCAAGCGAGATAGGAGCCAAAACAAAGGTTCTCAATACACTTGAGGGTTTAAGCAAAGAGGATCAGGAAAAGGGTTTGAATTACATTGAAGTCATGAAGAATAACTTAAAGTCTCTTGTGGAAACACTCTCACAATAATAGGAATTCATGTTAACGAAAAAGTGTACGTACTTTTTCGGCCGAAAGGAAAGTATAACTTTCCTTTCAGGCATAAGTGCAACTACGACTCTGTCTTCGCCTAACGGCTCGCCAATCGGTGAGTTTTCTTTATTTTCGCATTAGGTCGGACTTATAAAAAATAATAAAGAGAGGTGCTAAAAAATGATTCTTGCTTCCGTGCAAAATATTGTGTTTGGTTATAATCATTTGCCAACCCTAAATGGGGTTTCCTTTGACATTGAAAGTGGAGAGTTTGTTGGCATAACCGGACAAAACGGTGCATCTAAAACCACGATGATAAAGTTACTCCTTGGATTGCTAAAACCTTGGGAAGGCACAGTATCGGTTAGTAAGACTAACGTTAATGGAGAAAGTCTTACGATTGGGTATGTCCCTCAGCAAATCGCCTCATTTAATGCGGGGTTTCCAAGTACAGTGATGGAGCTAGTTCGTTCAGGCAGATTTAAAAAAGGAAAGTGGTACAAACGCTTAAACGGTCAGGATGTAAAAATGGTAGAGAATGCTTTGAAAATGGTAGGAATGTGGGAGTTTCGTCACCATAAAATAGGATCATTATCAGGAGGGCAAAAACAAAAAATCTGTATTGCTAGAATTTTAGCTTCAGAACCAGATTTACTTGTTTTAGATGAACCAACGACTGGAATGGATGCAAACAGTAGAAAAGAGTTCTATGAATTTTTGTCCCATCAAGTAAAAGTACATGGAAGAACAGTAATTATGGTTACCCATAATCAGGATGAGGTAGATCCTTATCTTACAAAAACACTTCAGTTGGAAAGGGGGGAACATGGGGGATGGAAATGCTTAGTCTTGAATTCATGCAAAGGGCTTTATGGGCTGGAGGAGTAATTGCCATTATTGCTCCCTTGTTAGGTGTTTTTCTGATCTTAAGGCGTCAGGCATTAATGGCAGATACACTTTCCCATATCTCACTTTCAGGAGTTGCGATTGGTTTTTTTATTCATGTCAATGTTACTTTTTCCAGTATCTTAATAGTAGTAATTGGTGCAATAGGAATTGAATATATGCGACGTGCTTACAGAACCTATTCAGAAGTCTCAATAGCCATCCTGATGGCTGCGGGCCTGTCCTTTGCCTTATTTCTAATGAGTATCAGTAATGGCGGGTCATCGACTTCAATCGATCAATACCTATTTGGTTCGATTGTAACAATTAGTCCATTACAGGTAAAGATGCTAACCGTGGTCGCAGTTTGTATTCTTCTTTACTTTATTGTGTTTAAAAGACCCTTGTATTTAATGACCTTTGATGAAGACACTGCCTATACCAGTGGTGTTAATACCAATTTGCTTTCACTCTCATTTAGTATTATCACTGGGCTGGCAATTTCGGTGATTATTCCTACCATAGGTGTATTACTGGTTTCTGCTCTCCTTGTTCTGCCGGCGGCTTTCGCGATACGCATTGCCAAAGGATTTACCTTGGTGATTCTCACTGCTGAACTTACATCGATAATAAGTATATATACGGGCCTCGTTTCTTCATACGAATTAGGAACGCCTCCCGGGGCTACGATTACACTCATCTTAATAATCATTTTATTAGTGGGGTTTTTGGTACAGAAGATAGTTCAGCATTTTCATAGGATCATCACATGGAGAAATAGAGGAAACATAAAAGTTTCGCGAAAAAGATCTCTTGATACTTAATCAACATTTAGAGAGCTTAGAAAATCTAAGCTCTTTTGTTATTTCATGCATTACATACAATCCCTTTGGAAAGGCAGAACGAGCTTAAAAAATAGTATATTATTGAGTTGGATCTTTTCTTTAATAAAACATTTTTATAAAATGGTACACTTTTAAAAACTTGCATTGAGGATGCGTCGTCTAAAAGGTAGCAAGGAGGGAAAGAAACGTGGAAGAATTAACAGCAGAAGTGATAGAAACTGAAGATAAGGAAGCTCTTATCGATGAAATTATGATCAGATACGGGCAGGAAATCTTGCAGCTTGTTTATTCTTATGTAAAAAATAAAGGGCTTGCTGAGGACCTGACCCAGGATATTTTTATTAAATGTTACAAATCTCTTCATACATATAGCGGAAAATCGAAACTGCGGACGTGGTTATGGCGAATTGCGATCAATCATTGCAAGGACTATCTGAAAAGCTGGTATAACAGGAACGTCGTCATGACGGATGAAGAACCGGCAAACAGCAAAACGAAGAAGGAAATGGTTGAGCAAGTAGTGATCCAAAAAGAAGAGGATGATGAGTTGATTGCGGCGATTATGAAGCTGCCGATTAAATATCGTGAAGTGATTTATCTTTTTTATTATGAGGAATTGCCGATCAAGGAAATCGCTGTACTCACCGATACAGGTGATAACACGGTTAAAACCAGATTAAAACGCGCAAAAGAACTTCTAAAAGAACGATTGGAGGCATAAGTCATGGAGGATCGTTTAAAGAATTTAAAAAAATCAATGGATCGAACTACTTTTTCTCAGTTGAAATTTTCCGAACAGCTCCGAAAAGACATACGTGAAAAAATCAACAAACAGGACGAAAATGACGAGGATGTCTTACTAGCTGTCATGCAACTACTTGTCCATGAGAAAACCGGCTTCGAATTAGCAAAACTATTACGAGGGCGGGGCGTTCGAAAATTCGAGGATACCGAAGGATTTCTATACATTCTTCTCCATCGATTGGAACAGAACCAATGTATCCAGGCAACCTGGTACGAATCGGAAGCAAAATATTATCGACTTACCGATAAAGGCAAAAAAATCTTGCAAAAAGCAGCAAAACGACAATCAAAGAAACGATTTGCTTTAAAAGAATTGCTTGAGGGGTGAGATCAACGTGGCAAATAAAAAATATATTTTTTTAAATGAGGTCACAGAACAAATTAAATCAAAGGAAGCGAAGAAATATGTTGCAGATGAATTAGGTTATCATTTACAGGAAGCAAAGAATTCTTGGATGGAGAAGGGATTCTCGGAAGAAGAGGCCGAGGAAAAGGCCATTGAGCAGATGGGCAGCCCGATCAAATTGGGAAAACAGATGAACCAGCTTCACAAACCAAAGGTTGATTGGTTCATGATTATCCTATTGGTTACAACATTAGGACTTGGATTTTTACCGATGATATCGCTTGGATACATGGATTCAAGACATTTTTCTGTCAACAAGGCTATCATTGTACTACTTGGCGGTGCAGCAGCAATTGGCATCATGTTAATGGATTATCGCAAATGGAAAACACGAGGATGGGTGTTTTACTCTCTAGGGATTTTCTTATTGATCGTCATTAGGTGTTTTTCCAATACAACGATTAATGGAGTACCACTCCTTAGGATCCCATCTATCATCACGATAGAAAGCTCAATGGCGCTGCCATTCTTTTATCTTGGCTGGGCTTCCTTTTTTACTAATGAAAAGCTCAAAATCTGGCAATTCGCCATTTTATTTTTCGTCCCATTCCTCTTATTCCTCAACGTTCCAAGTATTCCCATCACCTTTATGTATACAGTGATGGTGTTCGTTATGTTATGGTGGAGTAAATTTAGCCGGAAAATGATGCTAATTATCACGGGAATTACGGTTAGTTTATTCACGATTGTTGTGTTTACTTATTGGCCATACCACATGACTTATCATAAACAAAGATTGCTAGCCTTTCTAAATCCAGAAAAATACTCAAATGGGGAAGGGTGGTTGTTATTGCGTGTTAAGGAATTAATGTCAAATGCGGGCTGGTTCGGAAACACCATTGACAGAGAATTTATTCCACAAGCGCATACGGATTTTGTTTTTGTTAGTTTAACTTATATATACGGCTGGTTATTTGCAATAGCACTGGTCATCATACTCTCTCTTATTATGGTGAGATTTATTGTCATCTCTAATAAGATCCATGATTCTTTCGCTAAACTTCTTCTGATTGGTGCTGTAGCACTTTATGGTGTGCAGCTGGCTAGTAACATCGGAATGGCATTCGGCGTTTTTCCACTTACCTCCATATCATTGCCATTTATTAGCTATGGGTTAATGCCAGTTTTGCTTAATTCCTTTCTAATCGGAATTGTGTTAAGTGTTTATCGCAGAAAGGATTTGATATCAACTCGATTTAGTTAGTTGAAGGGAAGTTCTCCATGATTGAACAAAAAGTATTCTATTTAATGAAGATTAAATAAGATTTATTGTTAGGAAGGAATGAGATAGAATAGAAGTAAAAATAATAAGGGGATTTTAATGGAGATAAAGTATAACTTAACAGAAGAAGACTATATACACTTTAATATGTATCACATTAAAAATTCAAAATCAGCCATCCGATCATTGAATGCACAAAGATATTTAACGCCAGTATTTTTTATTTTATTATCTTATATCCTGTCCTTAGCAGGTGATACGCCGTTTCTAGAGTTGTTTATTGCATTTTTCATTACGAGCATTTTATGGATTTTGTTCTATCCAAAGTATTTTTACAGCAGCGTTACCCGGAGAATCAAAAAGATGTTTAGAGAGGGCAAAAATGGTGGTTTGTTAGGGGAACATGTTTTATCGATGACAAATGAGGGATTGATTGAATCTACGTCTAACGGTCAAACGAAGGTAAACTGGTCAGGTATTATAAGTCTCAAAGAGGATAACCAATATTTCTACCTTTATAACAGTTCAGTTAGCGCCCTTATTCTTCCAAAAAGGGAAGTAGCTAATGTAGAGGAAGCAAGCAACTTTATTAATTCTAAAGTTCCTTTCCATTCATGAAATAAAGATAAACATCAAAAAAGAGCACAGCTTTGTGCTCTTTTTCTAATTTTTGGTCAAAACTAGAAACGGAGAATAAAAAGGGAAGTACATATAATACAGTGGGGATCGGTTGAAGGAGTGAAGGAAATGACCAAGCAAGAAATGATCAAATTATTGGTGTTAATAGAATCTGTTTATTCTACCTGTATAACAAAAGATGATGCGATACTCCAATGGTTTCAATTTTGCTCGAAAATGGATTATGAAAAAGTGATGATAAAGCTTCAAAATCATATTAGAAAAAGCCCCTATCCTCCTACTATTTCGGACATCACAGTATTTACTGCAGAAAGCGAAGACTTTTCAGAGTCGCTGGCATCAAGAAAAATAAAGGAGAAAGATCAAATTGAACAGGTTAGTAGAAATGGAAACCGAGGACCACTACCGGCATGGCTGCATGAATATACACTAAGATGATCGAAGGTGAGAATATGCATCTTAGTGCCGTATTTCTAGGGCCTGATTTAAATTCGAATCATGCTAGTGATGACACCACCGCACAATTAGTTATGAAAAAAACAACACATCCGCCCATGCCTTTCCATGGGTTCAACATAGTCTAGACTGTAACCCATATAAAGGAGAGGCGCTCAAATGAATGATATGAGACAATTTAACGTAAGTATGGGCATGGGAGGATTCCCAGGTGTTAGTGGATATAGCGGTATGGGCACAGGAGGATTCCCAGGCGTAGCTGGATATGGAGGCATGGGCTTAGGGGGATTCCCAGGTGTAGCTGGATATGGAGGCATGGGCATAGGAGGATTCCCTGCCGTGAGTGTATATGGAGGCGTAGGTATGGGAGGATTCCCAGGTTATGTTTGGCATGGTGGTTTGGTCGGAGTATTCCCAGGTCATGGTTGGCATGGTGGTTGGGGTGGATTCCCGAGTCATGGTTGGCATGGTGACTTGGTTGGGGATTCCCAGGTCACTTAGGCACGAGAGGATTTCCTACAAGTTTTTAATCGAAGTCAAACTCCTACAAGGAAAAAATATATATTTTAAATAAAGAAAGAATATATAAAATAATATAATTTGGTAATATGACCCTGCCTTTTAGGAAAAGCCTTAGTAATTCAAGGCTTTTTACTTTGAACATTAAAATTATGAGTTTTCAAAAAGGAATTAAATGAAACTTAAAGAATATTAAATAGGAAACAGAAGTGAATTGATTGTTCAGAGGGTTGAACAGGTTGTGCGAGGGGGAGGAATATGTATCAAGCATTATTTGTTCTTATTTTATTTACATTAATAATTTTATTTGTTCAATTGATGGTAAATAGGAAATGGAAATTGATTTATACTGCTTTTGGATATAATTCGTATTTTACAATAGCTGCAAAGTTAAAAAATGCAGGTGTTAAATATAAAACGAAAACCTCGCTAAATTTCAGAGATGCCGAGCGTTTTAAAGATAATACACAATATGATATATATGTGAAAAAGGGAGAAGAGCATCTTGTATATGCCGCACTGCATGGAAAATAAGTAAGTATTTTAGATTTTAGCAATGCACTTTAATAAGTATTCAAGACAGGGGGAAACAATATGCTTATCCAAAAAGCAACCATAAACGAACTAGAATCTTTAAAGGAATTATTTGATTTGTACAGGGTGTTTTATAAGCAAAAGTCTGATGTGGATAGTGCGAGGAAGTTTTTAACGGAAAGAATCATGAATGAAGAGTCTGTAGTATTTATCGCTCTTAATGGACATGAGCCGCTTGGTTTTGTTCAGCTCTATCCGTCGTTTTCAAGTGTGAGTATGCAGCGGTCATGGGTATTAAATGATTTATTTGTAAAGGAAACTGCCCGTGGACAAGGTGTGGGAGAGAAATTGATGAAAACGGCAATTGGATTTGCTAAGGAAACAGGGGCAAAAGGAGTTTTGCTAGAAACTGCCGAGGATAACACTTCTGCACAAAGACTCTATGAAAAAATCGGATTTATTAGAGAATCAAATTATTATTATTATTTTTCCATTTAAAACTGAAGGATGCTTTTTAGCATCCTTTTACTATGTGGATCTTGAAATTAACTGGTTGATAGTGTCTTTGTCACATATAACGAACAGCTGTCCAACATCAGGGATTTAGACGTCCAGTTTTGGAAATGTGTAGGGTGCCGGGATCTACAACAAGTGTCACCCCTTTTAGCAGAAGATCCACGAACGCATCGTGATAGGTATACCATTATAATTGTTTCGGAAGCTCATACATGTTTACCCATATTGGATTAACATATCTATTTGTGAGAATAAACGATTCTACCTTTTTCATTTATTTTTCGATTTTCATTCAGTTTAATAACCATAAATCTGTTAAATTGAAAATATAGTTTATTTAGAGGGGTGAATCTAATGAAAAATTTAGCGCTTACAAATGAGCTTCTAAATGGCAAAGTATATATGGTGGAAATGCAAGACGGTGAAATTAGTTCCTTTCGAATTTTAAGCGAAACGCCCACACATTATATTTTTTCTTATTCAACAAATGAAACAGTAGAAGTATTTGAAAAATCAAAGAATGAAGTTAATGGTATTTTTGATGTAAGAGAATGGTGGGACTCTCAAAAGGAAATTTGAGACCAATTTGAAAAACTTCTCAGTCTATGGATGAAAAGACATCAACTTTTTCTATACTTTCTATTCGATTTCCTTTTCTTGAAAAAATTTGATAAAAGAAAATAGGGGGACTTCTTTATAATGAAGTCCCCTGGGCTATTTCGGATAAATCCAGTAAATTAAATAATACTATTCTTCGTAACCAAACTGTCACTAATGTCAGAATCGTAAATATAGGAGATTGGGATAATCATTGGGACAAAATCGCCATTTTGTTCACCAAATCCTTGGTTACGTTTATAGGAAACAAACTGATCAATAAACTGGTTTGGCCCCATATTCATCACGGAACCGTTGTCGAATACATTGACTTTTAAATCCCCAAAATTGACCACCATAGGTGCAAAAATCAACAAAATCACCCCTAACAACATTTAAATAATACTGTTTTTAGCTGTATTGCTATCCGCTACATCAGTGTCATTCAACCATGTAATAGGGATATTAATAGGCGATATATCTCCATTTTGTTCACCAATCCCCTGATTTCTCTTATAAGAAACTAACTGATCAATAAATTGGTTGGGTCCCAAATTGACTAAGGAGGAATTATCAATAACATTTACTTTAAATCCTAAAAAATTGATCGCCATTGGTGCGATATTCAACAAAATCACTCCTATGCCTGATTTCTTTTTATCGAGGGGATATCGATGATTTCATCATCAAAAACAATGTTTATGGGAACTGTGGTAATCGAAAAATCCGCCATTTGTTGGCCAAAACCTTGGTTTTTTTTTCCGGCAACATTCATGTTTTTTAAAAATGTTGGTCCAACGGAAACAGCACATTTATGACTAGCACTGTTTATTTTCATGCTTTCGATATTAACTTTGGTTGGGATAAAAAACATTTTATTCTCCTTTCAATCTCTAGAGAAAAGGCAGATTCCATGTATTTTTACAAATATATTCTTTGGAGTGGATAATAAGACCAACTCGTTGGTGCATGCGTTTGAACAAAAAAAGAAAGTGGTGGAGGCCACTTTCGAAAGAAGGAAAACTTTTATGGGTTAGTACAGCATATGTTCAAGCTTGTACGTGCATGTAGTGAACATGTCCATTTTCTAAAGGTTTTTTAAAAAAGGGCGCTAGCTAATTTTTTGAATAAGCTCAATCGAGTTATTTTTAGGTGAGTTGACTAAGGAAGAAACTTCATATGTCTCCATTTCATTTTCATCGAAAGGGACAAGCAATGGTTTTAGACGCGTGGTATCTGAAATTTCTGGATCCAGCCAAATTTTTTCATCTTCTCGTTTCAAAATAACAGGCATCCGGTCGTGAATATCTTTCATTAAATCATTCGGAACGGTTGTGATCACAGAACAAGTATAGAGTGTTTTACCATCTGGTGACTTCCAGCCCTCCCAGATTCCTGCCATGGCAAACAATTCATTGGACTTGAGTTTTATTCGCATAGGAGTTTTGGTTTTGTCTTCATGGCGTTTCCATTCATAAAAGCTATCAGCAATGACTATACAGCGTTTCTTTTTGAAGGCATTCCGAAAGCTTGGTTTTTCTGATATTGTTTCAGCTCTGGCATTGATCATTTTATTGCCAATCGACAAATCTTTTGCCCATGGAGGGATAAAACCCCATTTAAGGAATCCCATCCGATTCACCCTTCCATCATTTATTACCGCTAAAACCGACTGGGAAGGGGCAATATTATAGCTGGGAGAATAAAGCTCTTCTTCAAGGAAGGACTGAATATCGAAACGATCAATGATTTCTTCGAAAGTTGCTGTTAATGTGAATCGGCCGCACATACACTTCACCTCGTCAACTAGTTACGAATATTGTAGCAAAGTTTTCCTTTAAAAGCATTTTCCAATCGGGATTAAAAAAAGGAGACCTGTAAATGATTAGTTCCGTTTTCGTGGAGAAACATAATAAATAGAATACTAATTAGCAGACAAAATAACATAGGATTTGGTCTTTTTTGATCCACTGATATTTCAACGATTATTGAATTTTAGTAAATGAAATTCAATAGTAAAGCATATACCAATTAACTGGATGACAATAACTATTGTCAATTGTTTAATTGGCGTTCTAAATCAGGTGTTAATGGCTATGTTAAAATAGGGGCTGATTTTTAACTAAACTAAACCATACCGCTGTTTATATGGATGATATAAGTTTTTTAAAAAAATGCTGCGCCTTATCATTGAATTAAATTAGAAAATGCTTTAACCAAGAAACTTAAGAAATTAGGCTTGGCTGGTGCAACAACCAAAAAAAGGGTTAATCTCCCATACGTGCTACCCAAAAAGGGCGCAACAATCTGTGATGCACCGTGGCCGCCGGAGTCACACTAACTGGTGGGCTCTAAGGCACCATAGTGTATCGACCTTCTTCGCAAGCCTATCAAAATATGGACGCGATTCCATTTTCATAATCCGTGGTGCTGCTCCGCTGCATGGGTGGCTAACTGGGAAGTTTAACTTTAAGTAGAAAATTTTCTCGTACCACGAAGCAATTCTAGTTACCCTTTACAATTTAATTACTTCTTGATTTAATATCAAAAAAAGCAAAAAAGTAGTACAAATGTTCTTATAAAGGTATAATAGTCTTATCTAAAATCAAAGGAGTCTTGCTTAATGAGCCAAAGAATTCCCTACTATGAAATTACACCTGATGGTATGAAAATTATGATGGATATGGAGAAATACACGAAAACGACAACAATTGATCGAAAACTTCGTGAGCTTATTAAAATTCGTGCTTCTCAAATAAACGGATGTGCATATTGTTTGAATATGCACACAGCAGATGCTCGAAAAATGGGTGAAACAGAACAGCGACTATACTGTGTCAGCGCATGGAAAGAGTGTGAATTCTATACAGAAGCAGAAAAAGTAGCTCTTGAGATGACAGAGTACGTGACTTTAATCCCGACAAAACGTGTGCCAGATGAGCTTTATCAACGAGTACGTGAACATTATGACGAGAAACAATATGTTGACCTTGTTCTAATAATTAATCAAATCAACAGTTGGAATAGAATTTCTATTGCAATGGGGAATACAGCAACAGAAAAATAATTACTCTCAACGAACATCTTATGGTGTTCGTCTCAGATTGTAGAAAGAAAAGAGAAGCGGATGGTTAGCTGAACATGATACAATGAATTTGAAAGGCTTGTTTAAAAAATGAAGGTTTTGCTAATTTAAGGAGGGAATGGAATGTTTACATCAGTAAATGATTTCTTAAATGAATGGAAACAAGAAGCAGCTGTTACCCAAAAAGTGCTGGATGTGCTGACGGATGAATCGTTGAATCAGGAGGTTTCTCCAGGATTATACAGCATTGGAAGCCTGGCTTGGCACATTACTGGAGCAGCTTACTACTTTCCTTCACAGGTTGGATTAAAATTTGAGATTCCTGATCTTCAAAAAGAGGCACCGAAATCAGCTGCTGAAATCAGCGAGACCTACAAAATAGTAAGTCAGAGGTTAACACAAGCATTTTCTGAACAGGTTTCAGATGAAAAAATGAACAAAATGGTGAATTTATTTGGAATGGACATGCCGGTTCAAGCTGTTTTCCGTTTGCTAATTCAACATCAGGCTCATCATCGCGGACAATTAACTGTCCTTATGAGACAAGCTGACTTGAAAGTTCCTGGCGTATATGGTCCTAGTAAAGAAGAATGGGAAGCAATGAATGCTAAAATGAGCTGATATCATCATGATGCAAAAAAGCCGGTGCATGCCGGTTTTTTGTACTATCAGAATTTATTTCATTTCTTAACTCAGTGTGCGCACTGAATCTGTTTTTATATTACATTAAAACAAAAATTATATTCAAGAATCTGGGTGCATTTCTGCGGTAAGAATTGTGCTCTTTCTTTTGTTAAGGGCCATTTATTTGAATAAGAATCTAAAACTAAATTGGTTATTTAAGTTAACATCAGTGGGAGTTTGTGAAGGATTGTACTTAAACTAACGGGAGGTTAGTGCAAAAAGGATTCTTGGTACGAAGCCGAGAATACATATAAAAAGACGGGTGCTTGAGCAATAAAAGAAGGTGAAAAAAATGGATAGGAATGAACAAAAAGATGTATTTAATATTTTTCACGATGGAAGTATAAGTGATTTAAATAGAACATCAAATTCTTTAATGTTTAAAATCGAGATTGAATATTTAGCTGAAATGATAAATGAAAAATGTTTTTATTGTGAACTAGTCAATTGTGAAAAGTTTTCTTTTAGGTTTTGGAGTGACGAGAATAAAGGTTGTTGCTCTAGTTAGAGATACTTGATAATATAGTTGCATGAAATTGTAAATAAAAAGGATGACTGTCATGAAAAAAGCTGTGAAAGAAGCCTCCTAAGATAAAATTAAGTATATTAGGAGGCGTTGAATATGAAATTCAATATTATTAACCGTGAAAATTGGTATCGAAAAGAATACTTTGAACACTATTTAAAGCAACAAACAACATTCAGTATGACGAATGAAATTAATATTACTATTCTTATTAAGAACTTAAAGAAAAAGAATTATAAGTTATATCCTGCGTTTATTTTTATGGTTACAAAAATAGTTAATTCCCACAGAGAATTTAGAACTAGTTTTAACTCAGGAGGTAATTTAGGTTATTGGACAGAGATTTGCCCTTCCTATA